>FWPV01007116.1_pt1 | contig 20660 bp, 17 predicted proteins | sample 2228371 | NCBI WGS metagenome assembly FWPV01 (sample SAMEA103939776, study PRJEB20133) | metagenome | reverse complement strand
AAAAGTGACATAAAAAACGACCCCGAGATCGCTCGAAAGCCCGCTGTTTTGACTCGCTTTTGAGGCGCCGCCAAAACTCGGCGAGCGCTACCGTCGCTCGCCTCAAACAGTTGGCGTCTTAAAACCTCAAAACCGGCCAAAACAACGGCTCGCTTGACGGGGCCAAAAGCGTTGGAATGGTGACTTAGTTTTTCTGAGTGAAAAACGCACATTGCATGACCTTGCCCTAAGGAGGTTCACACAAAAACGTTTAATTCTCACCTGATGTGTGTTTTTTGAAATCTTTACCTAACACATCAGTTTTTTCGGGCGGTAGTTTTTGTAAAGCTTCATTAGCTTTCTCCTGCATGCTATCTGCCGGTAGCATTTTGGGTAGCGATGCCAGAGATTTCGACAAGCTATTTTGCGTTTCGCCTTGGCTAATCAGTAATGCATTCTGCTTTTCGATGAGACCTTCTAATACCACTGACGACTGATTTGCGGATTGCAGTCCCATATATGAGAAGAATGCTGTAATTACGAGGCTAACAAATCCTAAACCAAACATTATGGAATTCCATCTCTGTGCTTTTCGCGCGTTGATCGCAGAATCCAGACTCATCTGCATAGCCAACTCATTCATGTTATTCACCAGCTGAGAAACTGCCCCCATTTTCTCTGCTAATACACCGACCGAACGATTTGTTTCATAAATAGGGTTGTCTGGAATATATGGGGCTGGAGGTATTTCAATAGTTTGCAGAGAGTCGTGCAATGACTTGCCTAAGATATCTCCTGATAGCCGCATATTCTCTTCAAAAAGGCTACGGGTAGTAGCTGAAAATGCATCGGAAATACCATCAAATTTTTCCATAACCCGACGACGGTAGTTTTCATGGTAATCTTTGAGAGCATAAAGCAGTAGACTGCAATTATCCTTCACTCTTAATCGTTTTTTCTCATCTGCTACTAACTGTTCGATATCGATTGTAAATCGACCCTTTTCATTAGTATTTTTTTTGTACTTATCAACACTAAAGCATTGAAACAAAGAATAATTGTGTTTAATAAATTCTTGACTAAAGTACTCAAGCTCGTCTTTTGTCAACAACAGACTCTGATCAGGAGTTATGTAATCTTTACTTGGATCTTTTAGATTTTCTGAAACAACACAGAGCTTTGTAACAAAGAATCGAATGAATGCATCCGCATCGGCACCTTTATTTTTAACAAGCCATTGACTTATTTTTGTACCGGTATCAACCGTGTAGTTGTGGCAAAGAATCGATCCTAAAGCTTCGGTACAGATTAAAAATCGACTCATATACGCTAAATCAGAAAGCTTCATAACCAATTTTTCCCTTTTGCTGTGTTTGCCATAGGAAAGTAGTACAGGACAATTAGGGTTACGTATTAGCCTCCCTAGGTCAATAGTTATGAATTAACGACGGTGGGGCAGGTCTTACTTATTTTCTATTTTGCATACAGAGAAACCTACTCACTATTCCAGCGCTTTCCCTCCCCGTTTTGCCGAGCCGATAAAAATTGAAAGTTTGAGGTTTTAAGACGCCAACTGTTTGAGGCGAGCGACGCTAGCGCTTGCCGAGTCTTGGCGGCGCCTCAAACTTTTGATTTTTAGCGGGCTTTCGAAGGCTCACCGGGGTCGTTTTTTGTGTCACTTTTTGTCGATACAAAAAGTGACTCGCCCGCGGGGGCGAAACCCCGCATACGTGCCATGCCGCAGGCATCAAATAAAACAAACACTTAGCTTGTTAAGGCGCACTGTCACCTATGTGGTTACGCTCAAAACAGCCGAAGGGAAAACCAACGCTCACAGCCCCATCAGCTGCAAGCTGAAAACAACGCCATACCGCCTGCATCATGCAAACCAACACCTGATTAATTGCATTTAATTGACCACCTTATTGCAACCCTTACTTACCACCTGTTGCAAATTAATCGCACCACCACCTCCACGGAAAATAACGACTTCGTCGGATCGCGGTTTTTGTCAGTCAGCGGCTGATCATCAACTTCGGCTAATGCTGGTTTAACTGAAAGTCGATTGAAGGTTGCAACCAACTCACTGAGGCCGCCGGAGCCCTGGAAAAAATTTTCCGGGCATTGAATCTAAAACTGCATCCCTTTGCATCAGAGTCTTTGCAACCAGTATTGGACTGGACGGAGACATCACATGCATTTATTCAATAAGAAGATTTCCCTGCTGGCTTTGTTTTGTGCCGCATTCGCCTCTGCAACGACTTTGGCTGACGTCAGTTGGCCAAAGACGCCCGCAGCGCAACTCGCCAAACAGCGGCTGCAGGCTTTTAACACCGGCGATGCGGCCAAGCTGCAGGCGTTTAAAACAGCACATGAACCGGATATGCAACTAGAGCGTGAACTGGCTTTCCGGCAGATGACGGGCGGATTTGAGGCGTTGCGTGTGACGCAGGATGATGCCGGCCAGGTCACGGTGATTATTCGCGAACATGATGGCGACCGGGTCGGCAGCATGACGCTGCAACTGGATGACAAAGACTCAAAGCGGGTCAAATCGGTCAGCCTAAAGCCGATGGCAATTGTGCCCGCGGATTTGATGCCCACAAGGTTGTCCGAGCAGGATGCGCAGCAGCGGCTGCAACGCAAAGCGCAGAAACTGCTGGCAGAGGAACAATTCGCAGGCAATCTTTTGGTCGCTCGTGGCGGCGACATTCGGCTGCAACAACATTTTGGTGACGCGCGTCGCGACACTGCGCAAAAGCACACTGCTAACACACAATTCCGCCTCGGCTCTATGTATAAAATGTTTACGGCGATTGCTGTGCTGCAACTGGTTGAACGCGGCCAGTTACAGCTGGATGCACCACTGATCACTTATTTATCCGATTATCCAAATACCACGCTCGCCAAGCACACAACTCTGCGGCACTTACTGACCCATACCGGTGGCACAGGCGACATTTTTACTGATGAATATCAGCAACAAAGACTAAATACCCGTGAGCACGCCGATTATATCCGGTTGTTTGGCCAGCGCGCGTCAGAGTTTACCCCCGGTAGCCGCGAAACATATTCCAACTATGGTTATGTCCTGTTGGGACGCGTGATTGAACGGGTGAGCGGCCAGTCTTACCACACTTATGTCCACGACCATATCTTCAAACCCGCCGGGATGCGCGCCACTGGTGCTGAACCGGAAGAACAGGTACGCACACAGCTATCGGTCGGTTATATGCACTCAGAAAAAGGTTTGGTGAATAATCAGGACACCTTGCCGTGGCGCGGCACTGCCGCCGGCGGTGGCTATTCAACGACCGGCGATCTGCAACTCTTTGCACAGGCATTATTAAGCGGCAAGTTGATATCAGCACAAACACTGGCAGCCGCGACCCGCAGTCAGACGCCCAGCGGCTTGTACGGCTTCGGTTTCCAATTGGGCGGTGAAGGCATTGCACGTCACTTCGGACATGCTGGTGGTGCAGAGGGCATGAACGGCGCTTTACGAATTTATCCGGCGACTGGTGATGTGGTGATTGCTCTTTCCAACATGGACCCACCCGCGGCAGAATCGCTGGTTGAATACTATGGTAACCGGATGCCGCTGGTAACGCCTGTTGCCACCAAATCCCAATAGCCCCTTATAAAACAGTAGGTGTGTGCAAATGACCATCGAAATGATGATACCGCTTTTAGTACTGGCAACGCCTGTTGCCCTGGTAGCACTGGCCCTGCGCTTTGTTCGCCAGCAAACCGAGGCGCGTTATCGCACCTTGCTGCAACTGGCCGACAAAGGCGTGGACTTGCCCTTGACGGTTTTGGCCGAGCAGCATCAACCCCATGCTGATCGGCGACGTGGTCTGGTTCTATTGTGCGGCGGTGTCGGTCTGATGTTGACCCTACTGGTGTTGCCGGTGCAAAGTGACGAGGGGCAGCGTCTTGCGGACCTTTGGGGCCTGGGGCTATTGCCCGTCATGTTGGGCCTTGGCTATCTCGGTAATTGGTGGCTCGATCAGCGCGCAGGCGACATGCGTGGTTCCTGAAGTCGAATCACGCCTTGATTTGGCGCTGGTGAAGCGTGTCCTGCTGAATGAAGACCGGCAGGCGTTTAATCAGCTGGTCCGCAGGCATCAAAGCAACGTGCGGGCGCAGTTGCGACGCCTGTGCCGGAATGATAACGCCTGGGCAGATGATTTAGCGCAAGACACCTTTCTGCAGGCGTGGCGGAAATTGTCGCAATTTCGCAGCGAAGCGCGATTTTCAACCTGGTTGTATCGCATCGCACACAATTGCTTCCTGCAGGCGTATCGGCAGCAACCCATTCATGAAATGCAGGAAGAAACTTTGCTTGACCAGGCCACAGGACCTCGACAGCGCGCAGGTTTGCAACGTGATTTGCAAAAGGCACTGCAAGCACTGCCTGAAGGCGAACGGCTGGTGATGCTGTATCACACGCAAATGGGGCTGAGTCATGAGGAAACGGCCGACATCACCGGGTTGCCCCTTGGCACGGTAAAAACGCATGCGACACGCGGCAGTGCACGTTTGCGTCAATGGCTGAAAGACTACCAAAGCAACGAGAATACGGGAGTGACCACATGAATTTAAGCAAGGAAGATCAAAACGATGACCTGTTGAACCAGCTGCTTCGCGACAGTGCAGCAGATGCAGTCCCAGATGACGGTTTTGTCGATACCGTCATGTCGCGCTTACCAGCCCCGCGCCGGCGCTCTAACCGCGCCGTGTGGTTGGGTCTGGTCTCAGGTGTTGGATTAGCGGCCTGGCAATTACAGGATAATCCCATGTTTAGTCATGTCGCCCGGGACTGGTCGGGAGGACAGTTCAGCATGGCAAGTGCATTGGTGTTGGTACTGGTCGTCATTACCGCTTGCTGCACCAGCACCGGAGTGCTAACGAAGTAATCTGTAGTATTCGTTTTATTCAGACCAAGGCATTGGATGGCCATCAGCTGCTTTGTGCCAAAAGCGGACATCTCTGAGTGAAACTATAAATCGGTTTTATCACTACTGACCGGACTTGATGAGCATCTGTAGTGCGGCTGAGAAGTCTGCATGATAACAGCTATATGAAAAATGTTTATTGATGCTTATAATAGACTAAATTAGACTAATTACGTCTTTGGGAGGTCTTTATGCTTGATGAATTGAGAAGTGAACTTGAAGAAGCCGCATTCATGCTTGTGGATGATTCAGATCGAAAAGAAATACATTCTAAGTTGGTGAAATGCTTAATTTTGGTAGATAAGATTAAATCAAACACAAACCAACAAGAGACTTTCGTTGAAAGAGAATCTAGTGCCGAGATAGCTAAAGTAGTTCGGCGATTGAAAATGTGGTCAAAGCCAGAACGACAGTCACAATACAATTCCCAAATACTTAATGCTTACATTGAACTTAAGCGGTCTGGCCTTGAGAAAATTACTGAAGAAGACATTCATTCTCATATAGGCAATAATTCATGGTTCGCATCCAATTTTATCCAGATGAAGGTCGCTGCGGACCGCAATCATGGGAAGATATTTGACTCGGATGGGCGCTATGTAACGATTTGGGAGCCGGTTAAATCGGCTGTTCATGAATACGAGCGTGTTGTTTTCCAAAGCGAATAATGCAACCACAACCAGTAGGGTCAGGTCTTGCTTTTTGCCTTTTAGTGAGTTTGATTCAGGCTAATTAATAAGGTTTAGCTTTTAATCCCAAAGGGGTTAGGATTAGGCAAAAGGCAAGACCTGACCCTGAGGACCGGCGCCATCGCCATTATGGCCGGCCTGGCCCCCAGGATGGTGGGGAACCTGGTGGGTTTTGGGTTGTTGTTGAGTTTTGTGACTTTGCCGATTTGGTATTGGGTTTTGAGCTGATGCTTGGTGTTGCCTAACCAACCCGGCAGCGTTGGTTGCTAAGCTTTGTTGTGTTTGATGCCAGCGGCATGGCGCGTATACCGGGTTTCACTGCGACTACCTAATCGCTCTAACTTATTGGTAATTCTGAATTTATTAATGCCTGCGGCATGGCACGTATGCGGGGTCTCGCCCCCGCGGGCGAGTCACTTTTTGTGTCGACAAAAAGTGACATAAAAAACGACCCCGAGATCGCTCGAAAGCCCGCTGTTTTGACCAATTTTGAGGCGCCGCCAAAACTCGGCGAGCGCTACCGTCGCTCGCCTCAAACAGTTGGCGTCTTAAAACCTCAAAATCGGCCAAAACAACGGCTCGCTTGACGGGGCCAAGAGCTGTGAATGAGCTTGAATTTATGCGAAACCATTTGGGATAGAAAAAACTTGCAGCGATCTGATTGAAATTAAATATAAGTTACTTACCACAAGTAAAACTCTGAAATTAAACAAAATCACGTATCTGATATCCGGATTTTTTTAGCTCTTGTGCGATTTTAATTTTCCATGCCCCCACAACATCAAAGTCAACGTAAACAACTCCACTAATGTCATTTGGCGTTTCGAGATCGCCTTTGACCAATGCACATACATTTTCGCGTTTCAACTTCGCCATAAGATAACCATGTTCAAACACAACATTTTGCCTCGCTCGCAGTTTGGGCGGGCTGTTTTTTTCATGAAAACCACGCCCTTGATCACACGGTGTATAGAGCACAATACCGTACCCAGCCTCTCCACTGTAGTGTTCTATTTTCTCAATGATGGTCATGCCAGAACTTGCCTGTTCATGGAGAATTATTGGGATGAGACCGACAGAAGAAACGAACCGAGCGACCTCCTGCTTTGCTTCATTATCACGCCCATGAACAATAAATACTTTATTCTTATGCACGACAGGCGTTGGTTTGTTGAATGGGTAATTATATGGATTTGGAAAAACAACAGGCTGCTGGCTGCTGACCACTGCTGTTGGTATCGGTGACGGTGATAAGTTCTTTCCGAACTCCAAGTAATTACATACATCTTCGAATTCAGTAGTGATAAAAACACGTCGCTCTTCATAGCTACGGAATTTAGCTTTGATAAACCCCCAGAACGAACTTAAATTCCGATTAAGTTTGAGCCATTCAGGCAGTTTTTCCGCTAATTCCGGATTTTTAAGCAGCTCTCCACGCAACAAAATATACTCTTGCTCGTTTCCAAAGCCACCGGTCGCTCGGTCACTCAGCAAGTTACTTAAATAATTTACTTTGTCTAAATCATTCTTCAAAAATTCTATGCTCATAGAAGTCTCTATCATGAAATAGCCCGTTTTTCCTTCAGGCTAATAAACGCAGACTGGAGTATTTTTTGCTAATTGTTAAATTAGTTCAAAACAATGTATGACTCGCTTTATTATTGCAAGCCTAGAGAACAAATAACGTTCCGAAAACATTAACTCAGAGAATGTAGCTTCCCCCTCCCCCGTTTAGCCGAGCCGATAAAAATTGAAAGTTTGAGGTTTTAAGACGCCAACTGTTTGAGGCAAGCGACGGTAGCGCTTGCCGAGTTTTGGCGGCGCCTCAAACTTTTGATTTTTAGCGGGCTTTCGAAGGCTTACCGGGGTCGTTTTTTGTGTCACTTTTTGGCGACCCAAAAAGTGACTCGCCCGCGGGGGCGAGACCCCGCATACGCGCCAAGCCGCAGGCATCAAAAATGTGACCATGCCAAGCTGCAACCAAAAAACCAACATAAAAAAACCATCTCCGCTGGAGATGGTTTTTAACTGGGACTCAGCAGTCAGCGCCATTCCCTGCCGGGAACGGCGGCTGCACGGCCCTAGTGCCCCCAGCCTTTGCCGTAACGGTCAAAGATGAAGGTTCTGTCTTTGATAGTGCCACCCGGAAACTGCAACCTTTTGTTGGTTTGGGTGTGAAACTCCAGCCCCTGTGCTTCCTGTTTAATGCCGTTGCCTTTGCCAGAGGCGCTGAGCAACTGGATAGGCAAAGCGGCCAGAATATTCAGCACACCGGTTTGTACGTCAGCATCACAAGCATCCCAGGTTTCCTGATCAATCTGGATAGTGACGTTATAAGGCACACCACCACCGCTGATCACCGGAAACTGATTATTAACAAACCAGACCATTTAGTTGCCCTGCCCCATCAGTTCGTTCATTGACGCAGTGGCAACCCCCAGCAGGATATAAACACCAATAGGACTGCTGGTTTTTACCGTGATGGTATTGTCATTGTTGTGGGTGACTGTGGTGGTACTGCCACCGCTGCCTTCGGCCACAAAAAATGGCCAGAAGCCCCCTTCGGCCGCAGTTTGCAGTTTGGTCACTTCTTCAGATGAAAAAGTGGCAGTGGAACTCATGGTCAGGTTGATGTTGTCCGCTAAAAACAGCTTGGTCACTACCCGGTTAAAGGTACCGCTGCCGCCAAAATATTTATTCCAGTCTGCCGAGCGGCTCCATACTGTGGCGTCATTGGGCGAGGTAAAAGCTCTGAGCAATGCATCTGAGGAATACCAGGCACCATAGTTGACGCCGGCCACATTAAAACCTTGCCCGACAGCAACAGGCCCGACATCGATGGAGACCTGCCGGCAGCTGAAATTCAGGTTAAAACCACTGCTGACAAAGGTTTGGGACTCTTTGCTGTAGGAGGTTTCGTTACCCAGCTCAAAAATATCAAACAAAAAGCCAAAAGCGCCTTTGGCCCAGATGCTGGATAAATCGGCGCTGTTTTCCAGATTGGAGATCTGGAAAGAACAAGGTGACGGGTTGTTAAAGGCAATAGCCACGTTGGCCGATGGCGGGGTAAATCCATAAGGATTACCGTTATTTGAGTGCCAGAGCGCCACGGCAACAGACACCGGATTGTCGATTTCCTGTGTCAGCGCAGTTACACCGGCTTCCACAGTGCCAGATGGGATCTGGTCAATCACGCCCCATTTACGCATCAGCGCCTGTTGTGAACTCAGCAGTTTGTCTGGGCTGGAGAAATCCAAAGATGCTGAGTTTTGTGACTGATATTGCTGCCAGCTGGACGCATAAGCTGTACCCAATGCATTACTGACATAAGAAGGTGACACCAGGCCGTTGAGCACATTGCCGTAGTTGCCTTTAAAGGTATTCACCGGATTACCGCTAAATGAATTGTTCAGGCTTTGCAGTGGAATGCTGTCTGCCACCGAGTTCAGCGTGGGCTGATCCATTACCTGGGTACTGCCTGTAGCCACCTGAAAACCATTGGGGTTATTCAGTTGTTTGGCCAGTTGCTGATAATACAGGCCGGCCAGATTTGCTAACAGATTTTGTGCCATGAGTTTTTTCTCCTGAAAGGTTGGCGAAAGGAACGAAAAGCTATTCGTTACGGCAGGCCTGATGCACCTTCAGGTTTACTCCAACCCAAGCTGCACGGCGGGCTCAGCCGCGGATTGGGTATGGCATAAAGTTTTAAAAAATGGCTGAAAAAGTGAGTAGATACTGATATTTCCATTATGGAAACATGATATAAAAATTGAAAAAACAGACTAAAAATTGATACCCGACTAACTGATTGATTGGCGGGAGCATTTAAAGGCACGACCAGTACAGCTATTTTTGCGCCAGGCTCTGCTACTCAGCCGCAAAAAATACCATTCAGGCGCACAGCAGCACTGCGTTTTCACAAATGGCAGCAAATGGCGGCACATACCTTTAAGGCCGGCATCCACACAGAGCGGCTTTACCGGGGAAATTCAGTGTGCCTGGGCAAAAGCGGGATCTGTCAGTGTGCCAGTCAGCTCTGGCCGCAGCACTTTTTGCAGCTGTGGTGAACCTTCAATTTGGGCATAAGCCTGACGTAAACGCAACACCAATGCCGGATCTGAACCTTTTTTAATGGCGATCCAGCTATATAACTCCAGTTCAGGCACAAAAAGTACAAACTGTACATCAGCACGGGTCAGCTGATGTTTATCCAGCATAGCCTGAATAGCATTGGGATCATCAATCATCAGATCCAGCTTACCTTTGGCAAACAAACGCCAGGTTTCCACCACATCGGGTTGCAGCTGTAGCCGGTTTGCAGGTTGTTTAGCCACGTTTTTTAACCACTCAACCGCAAAATCTTCGCGCTGAGCGCCCACTACATAACCATGGATATCACTGAGCTGCTGAACCTTGATGTCATAGCGGCTGGTTAATTTCAACAAACCAAATTGGTAACGGGCCACTTTACCAATCCAATCAAACTGCCCTTCGCGCTCGGGCGTGCGCGCCATGTTATAAATCAGCACATTGGGGGTGGAGGCTGCCAGCCGGAAAGCTCTGGCCCAGGGATAGACCTCATAACGGGGTTGAAGGCCTGCCTGTTGCAGCATCAGCTCCACTACTTCGGTGCTCAGGCCCGCGACCTGGCCATTATCAAAGGTTTGATGAGGGGGGGATACTTCCAACACCACCCGGATGGGCTCCGCTGCCAGAGGCGGCAGCATAAAGAGCAACAACAGCCCCCAGTTTTGCCACCACAGCCGACTGCCGGTTTTTATCTGAACTTGAACCGCCACTGCAACCACACAGGAATACTACAAACTTAAGCAGCAGATAAAACAAAGGCAACCCGAAGTTGCCTTTGTTTTGGTTCAGAACGATTTAAACGCTGTTATTTCAATACAGCGGCCACTGCTTTAGCAAAATAATCGATATTGCTGTGGTTTAAACCGGCAATACTGACACGGCTTGAACCCACCATATAGATGCTGTATTCAGTGCGCAGACGATCAATTTGCTCTTTGTTAATACCGAGGAAACTGAACATACCGTGCTGACGGGTAATAAAACTAAAATCCTGTTTGACCCCTTCAGCGGCCAGTTTGTCGATGATCAGCTGACGGTAGTCGTTAATGCGGTTACGCATTGTTGCCAGCTCCTGATGCCATAAAGCGGTCAGCTCCTGGCTGTCCAGAATATGGCTGACAATAATAGCGCCGTGCGCCGGTGGCATTGAATAAATACTACGCACTACAGCCAGTAGGTTAGAGCGGGCAATGTCCGTGGTTTTTTTGTCGCTGGTGACCACAGAAACTGCACCAATACGCTCACGGTATAAACCAAAGTTTTTTGAGCAGGACGTACATAAAATCAGTTCTTCCACTTCATTGGCAAGGTGACGTAAACCTTTGGTGTCTTCGTCCAGACCTAAACCAAAACCCTGATAGGCCATATCAACCAGCGGGGTAAAACCTTTTTCTTTGGCAAGCGCCGCAAAACGCTGCCACTGGGCAAAGTTTAAATCCATCCCACTTGGGTTATGGCAACAAGCGTGCACCAGCACCACGTCACCGGCCGGCACCTGGGCCAATTCAGCAAACATTTGCTCTTCTTTCAGGCCTTTGGTGTCGTAGTCGTAATACGCGTATTCTTTTACTTTTAAGCCTGCGGCCTGAAACATCGAAATATGGTTAGCCCAGGTTGGGCTCGTTACCCAAATAGTGGCATCAGGATTGGCTTTTTTAATAAATTCAGCGGCAACCCTTAAAGCGCCGGTACCGCCCGGCGTATGGGCTGTAGTGGTGCGGCCTTCCAGCAACACTTTGTGCGGGCCAAACGCCAGTTTTTCGATATGGGCGTTAAAACTTAAATCACCGGCCATACCGATATAAGTTTTGCTGTCTTCATGGTCCAGCCGCAGTTTTTCCGCTTTTTTCACACATTCCAGCACTGCAGTGTGGCCTTGTTCGTCTTTATAAACGCCAACGCCAAGATCAACTTTCAGTGGGTTCGGATCTTCTTTATAAGCCGCCATTAAACCTAAGATTGGGTCTGTTGCGACCGGCTGTAAATGAGAAAACATAACAAGTTACCTGTGTGTTGCTGCCATAACCAAAACCGGCCTGAGCCCGGTTGAAAAATAAAGCCGGTCGACCGACCGGACGCACAGCAACTGCCAGCTGCTGTGCCGGCCACTTGCAGCCTAAGCTGCAGCGGCAAAAACAACGGGAACCAGCATAGCCGCTGCAATCAACAGCGCCAGCTCATCCCGATGGAACAGATCTTTGACAAAAGCTTCTGAATCAATAATACCCACCAGCTCACCACTGTCGGCAAACAGTGGAATACAGGCTTCGGCCAATACTTTTGGATCGCAGGTGTAATATTCCCCACCCTGCTGCAGATAAGCCGGCACGTCGTTAATAATGCGTGCTTTACCCGACAAACCTACACTGCTGTTATTGCTGATAGCGGCAAATTCAGTGGTCAGCGGAAACTCGGCGCGGGAAGGCTCACCAAAATAACTCAGTTTTACCAACACAGTTTCACCTGCGCTGTTTTGCCGTTTTTGATAAATGCCAAACCAGTTACTTTGGCTGTGGCTTTGATAATAACGGCTGATAGCACCCAGCCTTGCCAATAACGCATGATTGGCTGGGGTTTTGCCGCCCAGAATTGCCGATACATCATAAGGTTCTGCGGCAAGCTGGCCAAACAGCGAACAAGAGCCGCCTTCGCCCAGTTCAGGCACCTGATATTGCCACTGCACTTCAAGCTTTAAATCGGCATTTTTGACCGCAGCTTTGAGTTCAGTCTGATATTTTTCCACTGCCGCCAGCAGGCTGTTGCGGCTTGCGGCGTCCATATCGGCTGGTAATAAGCCACTTTGGGTAAGATAAGTAACAATAGACATTAGCCATCCAGATTTCTAAAACCGAAGCAGTCTAACAGAATCCGCTAAAAAACCAACGATTTTGCCTGACTTTTCAGCAAATAAGCGGGTCAGCCTGAGGCTGACTTGCTGAGAAACACTCTGATGCTTTATCTTGCCATTATTCGCCCTGCCACAACAGGTATTCCCACAATGAGTTCAAAAAAAATATCCTTAAGCGACTGGCAACAACAGTCGTCTACTTTGGTTTACAGCACCGACAGCGGCACTGTTGCACCGGACAAAACTGAAAAACCGGCCGGCACCGCTTTTAGTGATGGTTTTTTGCGGTTAAAACGCGAAACCAAAGGCCGCAACGGCAAAGCGGTGATCACCATTGCCGGTATTGCCGAGCCCCATGACAAACTGACCGACATCGCAGCCCTGTTAAAGAAAAAATGTGGTTGTGGCGGCTCAGTCAAAGATGGGGTCATTGAAATTCAGGGAGATCAGCGCGACACAGTGTCGGCAGAACTGACTAAACTGGGTTACAAAATCAAATGGGCCGGTGGTTAAAGGCTACAACAAGCCATTGTTTTGGCGATAAAAAAGGCGACTAATGTCGCCTTTTTTATTGTTTTAAACCAGCTTAAATGGCCGGTTTTTGGCTGTATTTCTGATGCAGCTGTTTATTGCGATCGTTCAGTGTCACTTCGCGACCATCAATCCACATAGCGCTGACTTTATGCGTCAGATAATCAAAAATATCACCATCAGACACCACCACAGTGGCGGCTTTGCCCACTTCCAGCGAACCAATTTTATCGGCTACACCGGCAATTTGCGCCGCGTTAATAGTGACTGCTGCCAGCGCCTGCTCCTGGGTTAAACCATAACTGATGGCCTGACCTGCGCCAAACACCACGTTACGGGTGTCCCAATAACCATCCAGCGACAACGCAAACTTCACCCCGGCTTTTTGCAACAAGGCCGGCGTCTGGAAAGCGGTGTTGTTGGCTTCGTCATCACGCTCCGGAATACCGTAAGGTGCGGTGAACACTACGGCAACATTTGCTGCCGCAAGCTCATTGGCCATACGCCAGCTGTCACGTCCGCCCACTATCACCAGCTTCAGTTGATACTGTTTGGCCAGTTCCATCGCTTGTTTGATTTGGCGTAAATCGTCGGCATGCACAAACAAAGGTCTTTGGCCTTTAAACACCGGGATCATCGCCTGCCAGCGTGAATCCACCCCTTTGTTTAAGCCAGCCGCTTCGGCGTCGGCATAAGCTTTGGCCTGCACAAAATAGTCTTTTAACTTTTGCAGGGCCTTGGCGTTTTCTTTGGCCATTTCTTCCGGCTTTTTATGATTCCACCAGTTGGCAACAGTGCTGGTGGAGGGCCAGTTGATATGTAAACCCACAGCGTCAGCAACAGTTGCATCCTGCCAGGTCCAGGCATCCAGCTGCATCAAGCTGGACTGGCCCATTAAAGCACGGCCTTTTGGATACACCAGGCTGTAACTAAAACCATTGCTGCGCACCGTTGGGATCACTTCCGAATCGGCGTTATAGGCAATGCGGGCACGGATATCCGGGTTAGTGTCTGTCACTTCAGACGTATCGTCGGTGGCGCGTACCGCTTCAATTTCAATCAGACCCAGCTGATTGGCCAGTGCAATCAGGCCCGGGTACAGGTGTTTACCCTGCAACGACACCACTTTGGCACCTTCAGGCGCGGCCAGATCCACACCCATGGCGGCAATTTTGCCATCAACCATCAGCAGGTCGGCATTTTCCAGCACACCCTTTGTTGCCGTATGAATAGTGGCGTCCGTTAATAACACAGGCGCTGTTTGTTTGGCACCAGGCACTATGTCATGCGCCAGCGCCGGGCTCACTGCAGCGGCAATGAGTAACGAAATCAGTGATTTATTTAAATTCATTTGTTATCTCCTACAGCGCCGCATGCGAATGCAGATGCTGACCGCCACTGAAACGGGCTTTTAACCAGTCGCCATTGTCTTCACAGTGCCAGATAGGTTCGTTGGTTTTGTGGGTACCGCCACTGCCTTTTCTGGCAGCGTCAGATGCACCCAGCACTTTTTGCATCAGCTGTTGTTTCTCAGCCAATACCTGCTGTTGTAACTGTGCATCTCTGTTGATGTCGTAATAAGGCACACCGTCAATCCAGGTTTGTTGTGCCTTTGCGTAAACCGACAGCGGGTTGGCGCTCCAGAGCACAAAGTCAGCCTGTTTGCCTTCGGTGACAGAACCTACTTTGTCCTGAATATTCAGCTGAATGGCCGGATTAATAGTGACCATCTTCAGCGCTTCTTCTTCCGACATACCACAATATTTCACCGACTTGGCGGCTTCCTGATTCAGGCGGCGTTGTAAATCCGGGCTGTCAGAGTTCACAGAAACCAGCACACCACGGTCGGCCATTAAGCAGGTATTGCTTGGAATGGCGTCCTGCACTTCCATTTTATAAGCCCACCAGTCGGCAAAGGTTGAAGCGCTGGCGCCGTGTTTTTTCATTTCATCGGCCACTTTGTAACCTTCCAGAATGTGGGTAAAGGTATGCACTTTAAAACCAACTTCGTCTGCTAAATCAATCAGCATCAGAATTTCAGAAGCCACATAAGAGTGAGTGTGGACAAAACGTTGTTTATCCAGAATTTCCACCAGGGTTTGCAGGCGGTAATCTTTTCTTGGTGGCGCTGTGACTTTTTTCTCGCTGCGCGATAAGTTGTCGTAGGCAGCCCAGGCCGCTTTGTATTCTTTTGCTGCCTGGAAAGCGTCACGGATAATAGTTTCTACACCAATCCGGGTTTGTGGGTAGCGGCTGGTAAAAGCTTCACCCCAGTTGGCCTGTTTGACGTTTTCCCCCAGTGCAAACTTAATGCTTGGTGGTGCGTCTTTAAACTTCAGACCTTCAGGCGTCACACCCCAGCGCAGCTGAATAATTTGCGCCTGACCGCCGATAGGGTTGGCACTGCCGTGCAGCAATTGTGCAGTGGTGGTACCACCGGCTAAACCACGGTAAATATTAATATCATCCGGATCCAGCACATCACCGATTTGCACTTCTGAGGTCACAGCGTCTGAACCTTCGTTGACGCCCATTTCAATGGCGATGTGTGAGTGTTCGTCAATAATACCGGCGGTTAAATGCATGCCGGTCGCATCAATCACCTGGTAACCCGAAGGTGTCGACAAGTTCTGACCAATGGCACTGAATTTACCGTCTTTCACAATGACGTCGGTATTTTCCAGTTTGCCAGCTTTATCTGAAGTCCAGACAGTGGCGTTTTTGATATGGACATTTTTTCGGGTCAGTGGCGCATCTAAACCAAAAGCACGGTTTGGATAAGTCACTTTTGACAACAGCTGAGTGTCGCTGTCCGCTTTGCTGTCACTGGCTTTGGCAGGTACTGACTCTTTACTCAACATCTGCTGCTGACGGCTACCTGATGGCAACAACAACTGCGCCGACAATAAGGCACCGTCCAAAGTAGCACTGACCTGCAGCACACCGCTGCCTGCCGCTGCTTCAGTTAAATCTGCAGTAAATTGCAGTTTGTTGTCATTCTGACTCAGGTTTTTCAGCGCTACGTTTTTGTCGCCGTTGATGAGTTTGCCTTCAAGTTTGCTGCCTTCTCCTGTCAGTTCCAGCTTTAACGCCTGACCTTGCAGGTTCAGGTTATACAAACCGGCAAACTGCGGCTGTTGCAGCGGTTTAAACTGATGTTCCTGCCCACGGATCCAGGTGGCAACAATTTCACCGTCTTTAAATAAATCACCTTTAGCAATAACTAAATCGGCCTGATAACCAGGCGCAACTTTACCCAGTTGTTGTGGCAAACCCAGCATAGCGGCAGGAACTGTGGTTAACGCCGCCAGCGCTTTATCTGCCGCTAAACCATGGTTAACGGCTTTACGCAGGTTCGGCCAGAACTGATCTTTTTTCTCCAGCGCATGGGTGGTCAGCGCAAAAGGAATACCGGCTTTGGCCATCGCAGCCAGGTTTGCTGGTGCCCTTTCCCAGTGACGCAGCTGCGCCAGATTCACATCCAGCTGGTCATCAATACTGGCAACAGCAGGCGCTTCAGGGTAAGCCACCGGCATAATAAAACTGCGGCCGGTGTTTTTAATTTCATTGACGCGGCTGTACTCAAAACCAGAACCCAGCAACACGGCATTTTGCAGGTTAAATTCCTTCAGCAAACTGTCAACACGCAGCACGGCTCTGTCGTCTGTGGTTTCAAACACCAGGCCTGCCTGCGGTAATTTGGCTAAAGCCGCCAGCGCAGCGTTAAACTCTACCGGCTGCTGGCTGATCAAAGTGTCTTGCTTGCCATAAGCGTCGCGGTACCAGTTGGCGTCCGACAAGGTCTGGCGGATCAGCGCAATACTGCCCATCAGCGAAGACGGATAACTTTGTTTGGAGCTGCCTTTATCAAAGGCCATAAAATGCGCGCCTTCGGCTTTTAAAATCAGCTCACCCGGCAACCCTTTACCTAAAGACGCCACCACGGCCTGGCCACGGAAAATACCGTCCTGACGTGCCGACTGCACGACAGTAAAACCTTGTTCGGTATAAGCTTTGGCATCATCGGCCACAGGAACAAAGTCATGTGCCCACTGGCGTTCAGCATGAATAGCTGCGTTACTGGCATTACCGCCTTTACGTTCATTCTGATACACAGGGTCGTCGCCAAAAGAAAAGGCTTTGGCGCCTGCTGGTTTTTCCACACCATAACCACTGTAAGCATCAATAAAACCGGCATAAATATGATGACCACTGACATCGATACGGCGATAACCGGCAGGTGCAGCTGCGGTGCTGACCGCAGTAATTCTGCCATCTTCAACCAGCACTGTGGCATTGTCGATTTTTTTACCTGGTTCGGTGTGCACAGTGGCGTTGACAAAAGCCAGCAAGTTTGGCGTTTTATCACGAATACCCTGCAACGGACGGGTCTGATCTGCCGCGACCGGCGCAATGGACAAAACCATAGCGGCGCTCAGCACAGAGAGGCGGAATGAATTCATGTATAGGTTCCTGATTTTAATTCGGAAATTTAACTGATTGTGTCGTAGTTTAATCGGGACAATTCCTGTTCTGCCAATGGCATACTGAAGAAATACCCCTGCACCAGATAGCACGCATTGTCATGCAGAAAGTTGACTTGCTCTTGTGTTTCCACCCCTTCGGCCACCACACGCAGATCCATCTTCTGCGCCATCGCAATAATGGCGGCTGTGATGTCCATGTCGTTTTTATCTTCCGGGATATCTTTCACAAAAGAACGATCGATTTTCAGCTCGTCTACCGGGAAACGCTTTAAATAACTCAGCGACGAATAGCCTGTACCAAAGTCGTCGATAGATAAAGCCAATCCGAGCCGTTTTAACTCGTTTAACTGGACAATAGCCGCATCGGTATCGCCCATTAACATACTTTCGGTGATTTCAAAAATCAGATGTTCAGGTGATGCGCCGGTGCGTTTTAAAATCCGCTCCACCACAGAGGGTAAATCCTGATCGGTAAACTGGCGGGCCGACAGGTTAATAGACACAGTGACCAGATTGCCTCTGCTGTGTTGGCGCGCCAGAAAACGACAAGCTTCCAGCACTATCCATTCGCCAATCTGCACTATTAAACCTGTGCTTTCCGCCACCGGAATAAAACGCAGCGGCGGCACCATAGTGTTGTCGGGCCTGAGCCAGCGCAGCAATGCTTCGTAACCGATAATCTGCTTGCTGCGGATATCAATTTTCGGCTGGTAATACAACATAAACTGTTGTTCGCGAATAGCTTCGCGCAGCTGGTTTTCAATTTCCAGCCGCTCTTTGGCTGCGTCGTTTAGATCCTGACTGAAAAAGTGATAGGTGTTTTTACCTCGGGCTTTGGCCTCGTACATCGCCAAATCGGCGTGTTTGAGCAGCAGCTCCTCTTCATCGGCATCTTCCGGCGCTATGGTAATACCGATACTGGCGCTGATGGACACATCATGACCAGCCAGGCGCACCGGTAGCGCAAATGCCTGCTGCAGATTAGTGGCGATAGCGGCGGCCTGTTTGCGGTCGGCAATACCACTTAAAATCACCGCAAATTCATCACCGCCAAGGCGGGCAATGGTGTCTTCTTCGCGCAGCCGGCTGATTAAACGTCTGGCCACTTCTTTTAATAATTCATCACCGGCATCATGGCCCAGGGTGTCGTTAATACGCTTAAATTCGTCCAAATCAAAATACAACAGCGCAAAGTGGTAATAACCGCGGCTGGACATCGCAATGGCTTTTTTCAGCTGATCACGGAAATAACTGCGGTTGGCAAGGCCGGTTAAAACGTCGTAATAGGCCAGCTGCTCCATTTTGCGCTGGCTTTCTTTGATAAAAGAGATGTCCTGCATGGCGCAAACGTAATTGCTGACATCGCCTTTATCATCGCGGATAGGCGCTATGGCCAGGCTGGCCCAGAACTGCTTGCTGCCTTGTTGCAACAACATGTCACCACGCCAGTGATGCCGCTCCTGCAAACTTTGCAAAATATCGGCACCCACAAAACGCATTTCCTGGGCAAACAGCAGATGTAAAGGTTTGGCGATGACCTCCACCGGAGTACAGCCAATCATTTCCAGCAAAAAGGGATTTACGTATTCTATTTGCAGCTGATGGTCGGTGATGACGATGCCCGAGCTGGAAAAAGCCACGGCTTTACTGAGTTTACGGGTGGCGCGTTCTGCTTCTTCTTTTTCCTGGATCCGCGTGTTTAAACCAGAAATCAGCTGGTGAATTTCATCAGACATCCGCAAAAATGCCCGGTTTAATAAACCAATTTCATCGGAGCGCTCGTCAAGCTCCAGCTGGCTGGCTTCACCATGGGATAAGCGCTGCACAGCACCGGCTAAGCGGGTCAGGCGTTTGAGCACAAATTTATAGATAAAAAACTGCAGCGCCAGTGCCACAATCAAAGCCACCAGCAAAAAAAGCAGCTCCACGTTGTCGCGGTAACTATCAAGGCCTTCAATGACATGGGCTTTGCTGTGGTACAAAGACACATACCAGTTCAGCCGCTCAATACGGGCGGCGGATGCCACATAGTCAGGAATTGATTTACTGTTGGCGTCCAGCTCTTTTGGCGACTGCACCACCCTGTTAATAAACTGCGCCAGCTGTGGATTAGCCGGTTTGACGCCAACCGCCAGCTGATTCATCACGGGTTTTTGCAGGCTTTGTTGCAGACTGTTGTCGCTATCGTGTAATAAATTGCCGGCGCCATCAAATAACAAGGCTTCGCGCCCGGGTTCCCACAACGAAATTTGTGATAAATTGGCAAAAACTTCATCCAGCACTACATCGGTGCCGGTAATACCAACAAACTCATCGTTGATATAAACCGGGATCACCAGGCTGGTCATCCACTTTTGCCAGATAGTGTCAAAATACAAAGGGGTCCAGCGTGGCAGCCGCGCCGGGTTTTGCTCCGGCGTGGCAATATTAAAAAAGATGTCCTGCTGAAAATTATGATCCGCCTGAATTTCCAGCGCCCAGTCAGCAGGCGCTATGCGGATAAAACCGTCTTTGGAAATAAAATAAAAGTTAAAAAAATCTTCCAACAATACGGGCGCCAGTTGTTGCCACAACTCGGCGGTCTGTGAAAAATAGGGATGAGGATTTTGCTGAAATTTTTGTTGGTGCTGAAAGGCGGCGGATAAATCGTCTTTACTGCGGGCACTGCCATCAGGCAAAAAGTCGGGTTTTACTTCCGTCACTTCAGGTTGACTTGCCAGATAACGGCTGACCACCTGATTGGCACTGATGGCCTTTTTTTCTTTTTGCCAGAACTCACTGTCCAGCTGTTTGGCGTAACGGTTGGTAGTTTGTACCAGTGAAATGCGTTCCTGCTCAATCAGCACTTCCTGTTGCAAAGCAAGCATGGCAAATGCAATCAGGGTGCTGGCTGCAACCGTCAGCAAAAACACCAAAGCAGAAAATTTGATGCTAAGCGAATTCAGACCTGAGGTTTTATAACTTGCTTCCTTCACTCGCGACCCTGATGGTTGTCTTTTTTAACATCGGAAGATTTGATACATGTCCCGCGTCTGTGGTAAACCAGCTCGTGCCGACTATACCAAAGCGCTGAAAAGCT
>FWPV01007115.1_pt1 | contig 20661 bp, 19 predicted proteins | sample 2228371 | NCBI WGS metagenome assembly FWPV01 (sample SAMEA103939776, study PRJEB20133) | metagenome | reverse complement strand
ACGTTCCTGAAAAAAAACGAGTCCGAGATTAAGGAAAAATATTACTTACTTTAGAAACATATCATCTGCGGCATGGGCCGCTTTTAACAATTGAAAACATGTAAAGGTTTTATTAAAAAAATCTTTGCCCAGGATATTTGAAACTTAAAAATATCAAACAAGGATTTTTAACCCAGCAGAACCCAGAGGCCGCTTGGTCAATTCCATGTCAAATAACCGTCTGCGATATAATGATTTACTATCCGATGTATTCAGAGACAAGCCCGAAATCATCATCGACTTGCCGGACTGGATGCTTTCTGAAAAACAAGTGGATATGTATCGAAGCACCGAAAAGCTTGCCATTGTGGAAATAGCCGGACGTGACAGCGTGGCTGCGGCAGTTAAAAGCGCCGAAGAAGATCGTTTTACGGATCTATTGCCGGTATATGCATATACCGGCACTGAATTCGGCGAGTTTGCCCAGGTGGAACAGGCGGTCCAACGGCTTGCCCGCAGACTGCCTGAAGTGACCATCCATCCGCTTTTGGTCATGGGGTCCCCTCGATTCTGGCGGGCCTTAAACGGCAGATTCATCAGCGAGTTGATCAAACGCTTTGGCTTTTATACACCCTGCATTGGATGTCATTTGTATTTACATGCCGCCCGGATCCCACTCGCCGTGAAACTGGGAGGGGTCCCCATTATTTCCGGAGAACGGGAGTCCCATGCGGAAATCGTTAAAATCAATCAAACCGCCGAACTATTGGATGCGTACCTGGATTTTGCTCGTCATTTCAATATCCGGCTCCTGTTTCCAGTGCGCCATTTTGTCAGCGGCGATAAAATCGAAGATTTGATACAAATTCCATGGAAGCGCGGAAAAGAACAGCTCGGGTGCACGTTGTCTGAAAATTATCAGATGATGAATTCCCAGATAACCGTGGCAACGGATGAATCGATCTCCTGTTATTTGGAAAAATTTGCCGGACCGACCGCAAATCTCGTTATTTCCGCATACCTCTCAGGGTATGTGCCTGACCATAACGCCATTGCTCACCAGGTACTCATATGTATGCCGTAAACAACACCCATCCCCACATTCTGGCCATGCCCAATTTTATCCCGGATCCGGTCAAATTGAAACGGTTCGCGATTGAAAACGGATTTTCAGGCATTGACTGGTCTTTTGACCTTTTTCAGCTTCCCGCAACCCCCCTGGAAGAATCCCATTGGGCCGGAATACAAAAAAGCATGTATCCTCTTGAAGTTCGGTATCATTGCCCCTTTCCAAAGGTGGACATTGGCCATGAAGACCCGGATGTCCAAAAAAATTCCATGGCCCTGTTTAACCGGATCATCCGGCTAGTGGCCAAAGCCGGCGGAAAATATCTAACCATCCATGTGGGCCTGGGCCATGACACCACAAAAGTGCTATCCTGGGAAGCCACCATAAAAAATCTTCAGGAAATCGTCCGCTTCGGCAATAAATCGGGAGTCACCGTATGTCTTGAAAATCTGGCATGGGGGTGGACCAGCCGGCCCAATTTATTTGAAAAACTGGTCCGCCGCTCCGGAGTTTGCGTGACCCTTGACATCGGACATGCCGATGCCTGCGAATCTGTGCAAAGCCAGCAATTCTCTGTCAAAGATTTCATCTCCCCGCACATGGGCAAAGTGCTAAACGCGCATATTTACCATACCGAAGATCCGGAATTGGGGCATGTGGCACCGAGAGTCTATGAAGATATTGCCGACCGATTGGAATTGCTGGCCCGATCCGCCTGCACCTGGTGGGTGATCGAGATGCGAGAAGCAAAAGGCTTGCTGATCACCAAACCTTTTGTGGAAAAATTTTTAAATTTTAATACAGCCGGGGAGCCCAAAATTTGGACAATGTGTTAAGCTGTAGGTCAAACCCTAAAAGAAAGAGATGGCCAGGGTAACAATGTGTAAAAAGTATTCAGCAGAGTTTAAAGCAAAAATTGCAATGGCGGCCATCAAAAATAAGAAGCGCACGGCGGAGCTGGCTGAAAGGTTCGGGCTCCATCCCACCATGATTGCCAATGGTAGAAATCTCTTGTCGAAGGTCCTGTGGATATTTTCGACAAGGGCCACAAATTCCGAAGACAGGCGGAATCTACACCAGATGAGTGTTGCCGCCGAATCGGGCAGTTGAAGGTGGAACGCGTTTTTTATCAAATGAACTCAATACCCCCGGCATCCAGATCGGCATGGATGGCCGGGGCCGTGTTCAGGATAATATTTTCATTGAACAGTTTTGGTAAACGCTCAAGCATCAATACCTTTATTTGCAATCGGTGGATATGGATCAGCCCTAAAGAGATAAAAAAGCATCGGGTACAGGCGCGATTTACATTCTAAATACGCTTCAGTATTCCTAAAGTTTTGACCCGGGGCAGAGGCTCGAACCGTCCGCTGGAAAGCGCCAAATGATACACCTGAAAAGGCGCCTGCCCCCCCTCTTGCGGGTTTTCGAACAAATCATGAATCAGAAGATATCCGCCGGAAACGATATGGCCTGCCCATGATACATAATCCGTGTATGCGGCTTCATAGGAATGGCCGCCGTCAATAAATACTACACTCAACGGTGTTCGCCAGGCTCTGGCAGCCACCGATGATGTGGCGATGATGGGAACCACCGTGTCTTCAAGGTTTGCCGTCTGGATGGTGAGGCGAAAAAACGGCAATGTGTCCACGGCATTGATTTTGGGGTTATACGTCTCCGGATCAAAATAAGCCTCACCGGGCTGCTGCTCCTCAGATCCCCGATGGTGATCAATGGAATACAGAATTTGATTGTTCTGCTTACAGCCTGCGCCCAGATATACCGCAGACTTGCCGCAATAGCTCCCGACCTCTAAGCAAGGACCTAATTGGCTTGCTTCACGAGCGATTTCATACAACCGCACGCCTTCTTCCCGGTCGAGGAAACCTTTGATGCTATCCATAAAATCAATGTCTGGTAAAATTGCAAAATCCTCCTGAATTTTCCCCGCAAAACCGGAATTTGTTATGAAATATTTTTACTTATTTGATATCGTCATAATTTCTCACCAGCACTTCCCGGGGTTTGATGCCGTCAGAAGGGCCCACCACGCCTTCGGCCTCCATCATCTCCACAATCCGGGCCGCACGATTGTATCCAATCCGCAGATGCCGCTGAATCATGGAAATGGATGCCTGCCCCGTCCGGGTCACCAAGGCAACGGCCTCGTCATATCGTTCATCATAATCCTTGTCCCCGTTTTCCCCTTCTTCAGGCTCCGAAACCTCCACAATGGCATGGTTGTATTCCGGTGGCTTTTGGGCTTTGAGAAATTCGATGATGTTGGTTAATTCTTCTTCGGAAATATATGCCCCGTGAATCCGCTGAAGTTTTGCGGTTCCAGGAGGCAGAAAAAGCATATCGCCTTTGCCCAACAGGGTTTCCGCACCGTTTGCGTCAATAATGGTTCTGGAATCGATCTTGGACGACACCTGAAACGACAACCGGGTGGGGAAATTGGCTTTGATAATGCCGGTCAAAATATCCACGGACGGCCTTTGGGTGGCCAGGATTAAATGGATGCCGGCGGCTCTGGCCATTTGCGCCAGCCGGGTCAAACTGACTTCCACATCCCGGGATGCCACCATCATTAAATCCGCCAGTTCATCGATGATGATGACAATATACGGAAGTGTTTCCCGAGTCGGCTCCTCCCCCCTGTCTTGATCAGAATCTGTTTTTTGGGTTTTTCGGTTATATTGCCGGATATTTCGAACCCTGGCTTCGGACAGCAGTTTATAACGCCGCTCCATTTCCCGAACCGCCCAGAAAAGCGCGTTGGTGGCTTTTTTCATGTCCGTAACCACGGGCGTGATCAAATGAGGAATGCCGTCGTACACAGACAGTTCAATCCGTTTGGGGTCTATCATGATAAATTTGACTTCTTCAGGGGTTGCCTTGTAGAGTATGCTGGTGATCATGGTGTTTAAGGCGACGCTTTTGCCGGTGCCCGTGGCGCCTGCGATGAGCAGATGGGGCATGACTTCCAGATCCGCCACAATGGGATTTCCCACAATATCCTTGCCCATGGCAAGGGTGAGCTTGGATTTGGATTTATCAAAAGCCGAAGATACGATGATATCTTTTATGACCACAATCTCGCGTTTGACATTGGGGACTTCAATGCCGATGACCGCTTTTCCGGGAATGGGCGCGATGATCCGAATGCTTAATGCACGCAGGGCCAGGGCCAGATCATCCGAGAGGTTCACCACTTTGTTGATTTTGATGCCAGGGGCAGGCTCAAACTCAAAGCGGGTCACCACCGGCCCCGGAAGCACTGTCACCACCTTGCCGCGCACACCGAAATCATCGAGTTTTTGCTCCAAGAGTTTGGACATCTGCCGCAAATTTTCATGGTCCACCGAGTCAATGACAATTTCCGCATCTTTTAAAAATTCAACCAACGGCAATTGAAACCCTTCCCTGGACTTCATGGTTTCGAATTCCTGCTGCTTGAGAATCGGCACCGACCGAAGGGGTTTGGGCGGTATGCTTTCCCGAATAGTGACAGTCCTGGGTTCAACAGGCTCTAGTTGAATTTCAACCGGCTTCTCAACCGGCGGCGGCAGGGTTTTTTTTTGCCGATGGACTTTGACAAGGGGCTGCGGGGCCTTTTTTCTGTTAATCCATTTGGCTCTTACTGACCTCATGATTTCATAAATCTGCTTTAGGGCGCCAAGAAGTTTGATGAACAAAAAATGAGTGCGCCGCCAAACCCATGCCATTGTCTGGAGGGTTTTTTTACCGGTTTCCACCACGGAAAGATCGGTTGAAAGAATAAATCCAATGATCAAAAACAAAATGAGAATAACGGTGGCGCCGGTCCAGTTGGAATATTTCATTAAAAATTGCGTAATGGGATGTCCGATGGCTCCGCCGGCGGAATACATCCGGCCCAAAAGCAGATAATCGTCTTGATACAACCCAAACAGGCTGCCCGTGGCCACAACCAGAATCAAGCCGCCCATGCTGGTGATCATCACGTGTTGAACCGGTTGGCTTTTGAAGAACTCGATGCTGGCGATTAAAAAAAGAACCGGAATCCAGAAAGCGCCCACACCGAACAAACCGATGAGCAGACCGGCAAGATGCGCGCCGAACAAACCGAAAAAATTCTCCACACGACCCGATGCGCCGCGGTGGAACACTGACACGTCCTCCGGGCTATAGGACATAAGACTGACCAAGGTAAACACCACCAGAAAAAAAAGCATGATACCGATGATTTCTCTACGCATTGACATGCATCCTTATATCTCAAGAATAAAAGGAAGAATCATGGGTTTGCGCTTGATGGCAAATGTAAAATACTCGCGCAGCTCCTGCAACAGCCGTTTTTTTAAAACCATTATCCGATTTTCCGGTTGGACCAGCGCAAGATCTTCGATAATCTCGAGAATCACGCATTTTGCATCTTCGATGATATGTCCGGTTTCATGCTCAAAAACAAATCCTTTGGAAGCAATCTCCGGTCCGTAAACAACAAATCCAGTTTCTTCATCCAAAGCAAGGGTCACCACCACCAATCCTTCCTCGGAAAGCATGCGCCGCTCTTTTAATACCAAGCGGCCCACATCCCCTATTCCTTTGCCGTCCACCAGAATGCGGTTGGTCTCCACCACGCCCGCGATTCTGCCCCCGGCATGGTCAAATTCAATCACATGCCCATTTTCAGCAAGCAAAACCCGATCCGCATCCATGCCGCATTCTCTGGCAAGCTGTGCATGATGAATCAGATGTCTGTATTCGCCGTGAATGGGGATAAAATACCGGGGTTGGGTCAAATGAATCATCATTTTTAATTCTTCCCGAAACGCATGGCCGGATACGTGGATGTCGGATATGGTCTCATAAATCACATCCGCGCCTTTTCGAAACAAGTTGTTGACGATCTTTGCTATGGCCCTTTCATTACCGGGAATAAATTTGGATGACAAGATCACCGTGTCCCCGGGTTCCACCTGGATCTGCTTATGGGCGCCCGTGGACATGCGCGTCAACGCGGACATGGGCTCCCCCTGGCTGCCGGTGGTCAGTATCAGAACTTCATCAGGATCCACGTCATGAATATCCGATACATCCATGACAATCCCTTCCGGCAGACGCAGCATATCAAGTTCCACGGCAATGGCAACGCTAAGCTCGATGCTCCGGCCGTTGAAAACGATTTTTCGGCCTTTGGATGCGGCAATATCCACCACCTGCTGAATTCTGCAAATATTGGAGGAAAAAAGCGCCACAATCACCCGGCCTTTGCTTTTGGCAATGATTTTTTCAAGGGTTTCACCCACCTGATTGTCGGAAATGGTGTGGCCTTCCCGTTCCACATTTGTGGAATCGGACAAGAGCGCCAAAATCCCATGATTCCCTAAACGGGCAAACGCCTGGATATCCGTAGCCATATGGGGCATGGACGTTTCCGAAAGCTTAAAATCGCCGGTGTGCACAATCATCCCCACCGGCGTGGTGATGGCAAGCCCCACGCCATCCACCACACTGTGGTTGACACGGATAAACTCAAATTCAAAGGGGTTCAACCGCACTTTATCTTTGGGTGAAATGGGGTGCAGGATCGCCGCGCCCAGCAAATCATGCTCCTCCAGTTTATGTCGCAACATGCCCAAGGTAAAGGGCGTGGCATATACCGGTGCACTCACATCCCTTAGCAAATACGGAACAGCGCCAATATGATCTTCATGGGCGTGAGTGAGAATAATGGCCGCCACATTGGCCTTTTTGCCCCGGATATAATCCATGTCCGGAATGACATAATCCACGCCGAGCATATATTCTTCCGGAAACATGAGGCCGGCGTCGATGATGACGATGGTCTCGTCATATTCCACCACCATCATATTCATCCCGATTTCACCCAGACCGCCTAAAGGAATTATCTTGAGCTTGCCTGCCATACAAAACCGTCCCTTTCAAATCATCAATCCAGTCTGGGTCATGCAAGGATCCCAAGCCGTAAAAAAATAGAATCCACAAAAGAGATAAACCAATGGCGTTGTTCGTCGCTCACATAACGGATGCAATCGCATCGGATCCGGTTTTTGGTGCGGACCAGCAGTTCTGCCGCCAATGCAGTGGGCTCCAGGTGAATCGCAAGGTAAAGCGGATGGCAGTCAATATGCGCCTGTTGGTCCTGATCATAAAGAGATGTTTCCAATGGAATCCAGTACAGATCCCCCATATCCGGCGGGCCAAAATGATCATTTAAATATGTTTTGATCTTTTCGTAATCACCGGGACGCAATTCATCTATAACATATTGTTTCATAATGTATTTTATACCATATCAAATTCAGATGTGCAAGGGATCCATATCAAAATTCTATAAATAATGATAAATGCATCGGTTCGTTTTTATCAACACAGGCGGTTGATCTTAATGGAACCAAATGAACTTTCACGGTTCGGGCAAGGTGGAGATATCATAAATGTTTTTGTTTGATGGGGGGCATGATTCGTGTGCGATGAGTTTTTTTTTCAACTCAATCCCGCCGCCGAACCCCCCCATTCCGAGGTCTTTCCGAATCACGCGATGACAGGGAATGAAAATGGGAAACGGATTTTTCGATAAGGTTGTTCCCACGAAACGATATGCCCGGGGCCGGCCGATGGCACGGGCAATATCTTGATATGTCCGCAAACTTCCGAAAGGGATTCTTGCTGTTTGACGTAACACGGCTTTCTGAAGAAACGTAAAACCATCCAAGCGCATCACATCCCACGGGGGTTCAATGGGCTGGCGATTAAAATATGTCTTTAAAATAGCTTCCATCTGAAAGATGGGGTGGCGGCTGTCGGGGATATCTGGTGCCTGGGTGTGGGTCGCGGATTTTTTTCTTTCATTGGGAAGAATCACCCCAATTAGACAAAAAGGAGACGCCTCGTATAATAGCCCCACGGCCCCTACAGGGGTTTGGATCACATACCTGCGCGGATCAACTTGTCTCATCGATATCAAATTCAGTGAGATTCCCCGAGGACAAAAATTGTAAAGGCGCCCAGGGCGTCATTTGGGTTAATCCTGAAATGCTTTTAAATTCCGCTTCACAGGCCCGGGACACTTGAATGTATTGAAGACAGGCGGTATTTTTTATTCTTGCCACGCGCAAGGCGCCGGAATCCACCACGCCGGTTGTTTTTACGCATACATCCAGGCATTGACGATCGGTTTCAAAATGAATGGGAATGGCAGCTTTTTCCGGGGAAATGGCGGTAACCGCATTGACAAAGGTTTTATGCATATCCATCCGGTGCACGAGGCGGGTGGTGGTGACATCGGCAAGACCGATGCCGTTGGCATTGCCTTCAGATCCCGGGGATAAATCCCGTACAAAAATCCGCTTCACATGGGGCCAGTCATACACATTTCCCACCAGATCCCGATGCCTTCCAGTGACATTGGAATCCATGCCAATACCCGAAATATCTTTGCCGATTTGATCCACAATTAAAATATCCAGATGATCAAAGGGGATGCGAGGCGACATGCGGATGGAGTCTTTCAGAAGTTCCTTTTCCCGGGCAATCAAATACGGGGGCAACAGGGTTTCCACATGCCCGAGTTTTCCATATCCATCTTCAATCAAGGCAACTCCAAAAAGAATTTTGGATTTGCTTAAAATCACCCGGGCAGCTTCCTCAATAATACCAAATGAATGCGTCACGGCAAACCGGTGGAATTCAGCCGCCCCCCGGTCTTTGCCAAGCCCGATGGTCATCATTTTGCACAGGCCGCTTTCAATATCAGCCCTGAATTTGGTATGTTGTTTGATGCGGTTGATCAGAACAATATGATCCGCCCGCCAGGCGGGGGTGGAAATAAAAATCGGCACCCCTGAGGGGAGGACGCCGATACATGTAGTATCCATGGCAGCATCCACAGGCACGCCCATAGACCACGGCGTGATCTGAAATCCTTCCAATACGTTTTTCTGTCCTTCCGGCGTGGCCCCCCCATGACTTCCCATGGCCGGAACAATAAATGGGAAAAATCCTTTTTCCTTTAAAAACCCAATGGTGTGCCGCACCACCACATCCAATTGATCGATCTTGCGACTGCCCACGGCAACTGCTACGGTTTCCCCGGATGTTCGGGGTCGGATATGGGAGACACGTTCAAACGCCGCGTAAATGGACTGGGAAATGTTTTGAATCCCGGAATGAAACAGCTCCTGCCGGACAAATGCCATTTCAGGAAAGAAAAATTGATGACCCGTTTTCATCTGTTAGGCAAAAGCACACCGTTAATTCAGATTCGGGGCGAAGGGAAAAGAAAAATAATAAAGGGGACTTGCTTGGAATTTTCCCCGGTTGAACGGATTCAACCGGGGAAACAATTCATGTTACATTTCTTCGACGGTAATGGCGCCGGGTTCGCACACCTCGACGCAGCTTTCGCATCCAAGGCATTCCTCGGCATTGACTGGAACCGATTTGCCGTCCTGGATTTCAAAGACTTCCACAGGGCAGACTTCCACGCATTCTTCGCATCCTTGACATTTATTCGGATCGACAACTGGATTAAACGCCATTTCTCATTCTCCTTTTTTTAAATAATGATATTGCTTTAAAAACAGCCTGTTTTGTTTTTTTTAAAAAATGTAAGCAATTCCATTAACCCAATAATACAATCGAGTCAAGTTTTCTTTTCTTTCCATTTTAAGATTCTTTCATAAATACCATCTCCATCCTGGATGATTTGTTTTATTGATCAAATTGAGTCCAAGCGTTTTGAATTTTCACATATTGAATAACGAATTTCAAACCGCAAAAGCCGGGAGTTGAGTTCGGCATTTGAACGATTTCATAGTTTTGCGTCATGAACCAACACCCCCCGGCGCCTTAACTGATCCCGGATTTTATCTGCGGATTCAAAATCGCCGGATTGACGGGCACGCTCACGGGCGTTCATCAAAGACCGAATTTCAGGATCTTCCTCATGGGGTTTGGGTTCAAAAATTTGGGTCACGGCGTCAATGCTGTTAAACGCCTTTAGTATTTTCAATGCATCGTCCGGGCTGATCTTTTGTGTTTCCATGAGCTTATTGATCTGCTTGACGGTTTTAAAAATGCCGGCCAGGGCCTTTGGAAAATCCAAATCATCATCCATGGCATTGATAAAACCCTGGCGGATATCATAAACAATTTGGTCGATCTCCGGAAAGGATCCGCCGTGTTTTAGATTTTTCAATGCAACCAGGCAGGCATCCAAGCGTCTTAACGCATTTCTGGATTGAATCAATCTTTCCTCGGAAAAAGCCATGGGTTTCCGGTAATGACTGCTCATCATCCAAAAACGGATTTCCCTGGGCGTAAACCCTTTTTCAATGATTTCATGAACCCCGGGCAATTGGGCGCGCTCCCCGTGGACATCTTTTTTTTCCACAAAAACGCCTTCGCAATGCAGCCAATATTTGGCCAAAGGTTTTCCGGTGATGGCTTTGGCAATGGCCAGCACATTTTCATGATGGGGAAAAAGAAGATCCCGACTGCTGGCGTGAATATCAAATGTTTCCCCAAGGTGTTTCATGGACATGGCCGCGCATTGAATATGCCAGGAAGGCCGGACATTGCCCCATTCGGTTTTCACATAAATGCCGCGTTTGAGATCCGAGAGCTTGGCCCGCTTCAGCAAGGTGAAATCCTTGGGGTTGTTTTTTTCATATTCATCCAAATCCACCGTGGCGCCCAGCCTGATTTTATTTAAATCAATGCCGGACAGCTTGCCGTAGTCCGGAAATCCTGCAATATTAAAATAAAGGGAGCGCAGTTTTTCATAGGCAATGCCCTTTTCCATAAGTTGCTGCGCCAGCTTGGCCATGTCATTGACATGCTCACTGGCTTTGGGGTATTTGTGGGCGGGTTTGATTTTCAACAAATTCAAATCCTGCTGAAACAAATCAATATATCGTTGGGTGAATGTGGATAAATCTTCTCCTGCTGCTTCGGACCCCTGGATGGTTTTATCATCAAAATCCGTGATATTCATGATGTGGCACACATCATAGCCCCGAAATTCCAGATACCGGCACAAAAGATCTGAAAAAATAAAGCGCCGGCATTCTGCGATGTTCATCCGCGCATGGGCGGTGGGGCCGCAGGAATAAACCGAGACTTTTCCGGAATGCAGGGGTTCAAAGGGTTCTTTTGCCCTTTTGGCGGTGTTAAAAAGCTGGATGTCCACCTTTTTTTTAACCTCAAACAACGGCGTGCTGAGATACCGTTCCCCGCTGTCCGGGAATATCACCACGATGGTTCCTTCCGTCATTTTTTCTGCTTCCCGCACCGCGATCACCATGGCCGCGCCGCTGCTCATTCCCACCAGCAGCCCCTCTTCCCGTCCCAGCCGGCGGGTCATTTCAAAGGCTTCTTCATCCTCAATATTGACCTTGACATCCAACAAATGTTTATCAAATATTTCAGGCCGGTAAGCTTCTTTCAGATTTTTAAGGCCCTGAAGTTTATGGCCCAAATACGGCTCCACGCCGATGATCTGCACATGGGGATCATATTCCTTAAAACGTCGGGAAAGGCCCATGACCGTTCCGGTGGTGCCCATGGTGGCGATGATCTTTGATACTTTCCCATTGGTTTGTTGGATGATTTCATTGGCAGTGCCATGGTAATGCGCCATCCAGTTGGCATCATTGTTGAATTGATCGGTCATAAAATATCGATCCGGGTTTTCCCGAACCAAACGATAGACTTCTTCAATCGCGCCGTCCGTGCCCAAATGACCCGGCGTCAAGAGGATTTCCGCGCCCCGGGCGGTTAAAATTTTGCGGCGTTCAATGCTTACCGCCTCGGACATGGCCAGCAATAATTTATAGCCCTTTACCGCGCAGACCATGGCAAGACCAATGCCCGTATTGCCGCTGGTGGCTTCAATGACAATTTTATCCCGGGTGAGTTTTCCGGACTTTTCGCCGGCTTCAATCATTGCCAGGGCCGGACGGTCTTTGATGGAGCCGCCCGGATTAAAATACTCCAATTTTGCCAAAATTTTAACTTTTGGATTGGGGTTTAATTTTTGTATTTCCACAAGGGGCGTATTGCCGATGGTGTCAAGAATTGTAAGACTCATCCATCATTCCTTTTTCTCATTTTCACGCAAAACATAAACCGCGCGCAATTGCCTGAATACGTCATGCCCATTCAAACAACGGATGCAAATCCTCACACGCAACCGTTTCCATTCATTTATTTGCTTTCCAGGCGCCGCGCCAGAACTTCCAGTATTTTTTCTTTGACTTGATCCTCAGTCCCCGAAGCGTCAATCACCACATACCGCTGGGGCTCCTGCCGCGCCAAAGCCAGATACCCCATCCGAACCTTTTCATGGAATATGATCTTTTCTTTTTCAAATCGTGTTTCATTTTCCGGACGAATGCCGGCGCGGATTTCTTTCCATGCCCGTTTGAGCCCCATGGACGCCGGCAGATCCAATAAAAATGTCATATCCGGGTAGACCCCGCCCAAGATCAGCCGGTGGACCTGTTCAATGATATGCCGGTCAAGGCCCCGGCATAGACCCTGGTATACCGTGGTGGAATCATGGAACCGGTCGCAGATAATGATTTTGCCCTGCGCCAGCATGGGCCCGATCAATTCCTGGATATGCTGAATCCGATCTGCGGAATACAACAACAGCTCCGTCAGGGGGTGGATCTGCTGATGGGCGGGATTCAAAAGAATGGATCGTATTTTTTCACCAAGTTCTGTGCCGCCGGGTTCTTTTGTCACCACGCACGCATGGCCTTTTTTCTGTAAAAAATCCACCATATGACGGATCTGGGTTGTTTTGCCAGATCCTTCGATGCCTTCAAGAGTGATAAACATTATTTTCCTTTATAAAAATACCGTTCCAATAATTTATGATACCCTGTCCAGGCGCCCTCCGAAGGATCCGATTCCATAAATTCCCGGATGCCGTTTATTTTGGAATCAATTTCATCCAGATAATGCAATAACACGGCTTCCAGGGTCATGGGCGGTTGGGGGGAAAGAGTGTACCAGATGTTTCAGGAGCATGCTGAATTTTGCTGGAAAATCCTGGATCTGGCTGATTTTCTTTTCGATCATCTCCAGTCCAATGACAATGTGACTGATCAACCGCCCTGGGTCCGAATACTCAAAAAAACGGTCATATTCAAATTCCTTCACCTTGCCGATATCATGAAGCATGGCGCCGGTCAAAAGCAAATCGCGATCAATCCCCACATAATGCCCCACGACTTTTTCAGAAAGCAGCGCCAGCGAAAGCGTGTGCTCGAGCAATCCTCCAAGATATGCATGGTGCATTTTTTTGGCAGCCGGAGCTTGCTTAAACTGCGTTACAAAACCTTCATCGGACCAGAACAATTTCATTAATTGATAATAGTATGGATTCTTAATGGTTTCAGAAAGTTTTTGCAATTGTTCAAACATTTGCAAGATATTGCGGCGGGTGGCGGGGATAAAATCCGCTCGGTCAACGGTATCGGCATCCACACGTTCCATGGTTTTCACGCTGAGTTGCCGGGATGCCTTATACGCGCCCACGATGCCATGAACCCTCACAAAATCCCCCGCCGATGTTTCTTGCTGCAAACGATCCACCTCATCCCATGCCACGGCTGGAATGCTTCCGGTTTTATCCGTCAGCACCATGCTTAAAAAATAGTCACCGTCTTTTTTTTGAACCAGGGTTTTCTCTTTGACCAAAAACACATCATCAACGGTTTCCGACATGGCCAACTCATGAATAAATTTTTTCTTCATTTCCCAACCCTCTGGGTTTAAACCAGATTTTGTTTATGAGGCATCTGATACATCTTGACATTTTAGACCGGATTGGATTTTATACTGGAAAATTTCCGATGCTTCAAGGCAATATTCATTAAATATAAAAATTTATTGATAAAATTTTACTATTTATCGTTCGACCGATGTACACCCATGGCCCTCCTCTGTCATACATCCGTAAAGCAACCGGGACAAAACAAGGGACCACACCGACACCCTACAAAGGATCATCATCTTGTTGGCCAGCAACCTCCGGCATAAATGCGATATCTTGACAATCATCTTTTTTGCGCTGTTGGTCTTTTGTTTTCTCTTTGCCCGACCGGCATGCGCCGCAACCCTCCCCGTGCCCCCTGCAGGGGAAGATAACGCCATGCCCTGGAAGATCAGCGCCGATCGCATTGTCTATGATCAAAAGGAAAATGTATATACCGCTTCGGGCAAGGTGATCATTCAAAAACAAGATCACACCTTAAGCGCTCAAACCATTCGTTTCAACCGCAATTCCATGGAAGCCTCTGCTGAAGGGAATGTCATCATCAAGGTTCATGAAGATCAACTCCGCGGCGACCGCATGGATATAAATATGCGCACCGGCATGGGTTTTATTGAAAACGGTTTGATTTTTATCGAAAAAAAAAATTTTTGGATTCAAGGCGATAAAATCGAAAAAACCGGCCGATCCACTTATATCATTAACCAGGGGAGCTTCACCACCTGTGACGGCCAATCCCCGGACTGGAGGGTCACCGGCCAGCATCTGGATATGACCCTGGAAGGTTATGGAACCGTCCGACATGCCACTCTATGGGCCAAAGAAATTCCTGTTTTTTATACCCCTTATCTGATATTTCCCGTAAAAATCCGACGCCAGTCCGGATTACTGCCCCCGCAAATCAGTTATTCAGAACGCAACGGCGCACAATACATCCAACCGTTGTTTTGGGCCATCCAGCGCAGCGCAGACGCCACTTTCTATTTTCATCATATTCAAAACAGGGGGGAGAAATACGGCGGCGAATTTCGATATGTCTTGGACCTTCCTTCCAAGGGAACCTTAATGGCCGACATCCTGGATGATCAAAAAATCGATGATGGGATCGGCGACAACAGCCACGACTGGGGGTTTGCCGGGGACAATGTCCTGCGAACCAATACGGATCGGTACTGGTTCAGAATGAAGGCGGATCAGGCTTTGCCCGCCGGGTTCACATCCAAGCTGGATGTGGATGTGGTCAGCGACCAAGATTACCTTCGGGAATTCTCGTCGGGATATACCAGTTTTCATGAAACAAAAAAAATATTTGAATCCCAATACGGACGGGATATAGATGATAAAAATGACGCCATCCGTGAAAACAATCTGAATATCAGCAGAATATGGACCCGCTATAGCTTTATCACCGATGTCACCTGGAACGACAATGTCATCAACCGACGTGAGGATAAACCTGATCCCACCCTTCAGCAATTGCCCAGCGCCCGTTTTTATGGGTTAAAGCATCCTATCCTCAACACTGTAATCTATTCGGATTTGGGCTCTGATTACACCTATTTTTATCGCAAGGACGGCCAGACCGGACATCGGGGCAATCTTTATCCCAGGATGTACTTTCCCTATCATTATCAAAATTATGTGGCTGTTGAACCGTCCGTGGGGGTGATGGAGACCGGCTGGGTTGTGGATCAAAAAGATCCTCAAACCCCGGACATAACCGCCCGTCAGCATCGGGAACTGTATGATTTCCGATGCGATCTTTCAACGGATCTCACCCGGATTTTTGATGTCCGCGGCCAGTCCATTGATAAAATCAGCCACGTCATCACACCCAAATTAAGATATGCGTATATCCCCGAAACCGACTCGTCTGAATTTCCCAAGTTTGATGAGTTTGATAAGATTGATCCCGAAAACACCCTGACGTTTTCCATCACCAATCTGCTCACCTCCAAAGCCCCCCTGGATGATCCTACCCCGGCAACCGACGAAAAAAAAAGCATCATCCCCAATAATAACATATCTCATTATCATCAATTCTTACGTGTTTTGGCGGAACAGCCCTTTGATTTCAACAAAGCCCGTGACGTCAGCGGAACAGGGCTTGAGCCCTTGTATATGGAATTGGATATGATGCCAACGGATTTCGTGACCTTGGGAACCGAGACAACGTGGAATCATGATAAAGGCAAATTAGCATCCAACAACATCTTTGGCCGATGGAACGACTCCCGTGGGGATCGGTTTTGCCTGGAACATCGCTACACCCGCAATCAAAGTCAATCCATTTATTTTGATGGCGTTTATGCGCTTACAGACGCTTTAAGCCTTTATGGGGAATATGAACGCAATTTGGAAGAAAATCGGGATGTCAGCAAAACCTTCGGCGGATTTTATCGGGCCCAATGCTGGCTCGTGGATATCGGCGTCTCCCATGAAGACAATGACCGAAAAATCGGTTTTATGATCCACTTAAATGGCCTGGGGGAAGCGGGCAATTCTTTGTAATACTTTTTAACACCTTGACTTTTTATAAATTTATATATATTTATGAATTTCATTTGCGACGTATAATTGAGAATAAGGAGAAATTTATATGAACAAACTCGAATTGATATCAGCCCTCAAAAAAGAAGCAGACATCTCAAAATCAGAGACCGCAAAAATCGTGCAGATTTTTTTTGACTCCATGGCCGATGCGCTCATCAAAGGAGAACGCATTGAAATCAGAGGGTTATGCAGTTTTTTTGTAAAAAACTATAAAAGTTACGTAGGGCGAAATCCGAAAACCGGTGAAAAAGTGGTGATCAAACCCAAGCGGCTGCCTTTTTTTAAATGCGGCAAAGAGCTTCGGGAACGCGTCAACCAGTAATACTTTCCAAGTTTTGATACGGTTCTCAACCTGTGCCTGGTTTTGATGAATTAGTGGATCAGGAGCGGCCGGTCCGCCTGATCAAAACAGCTCTTGCCACCGGGAATATACCACATGCGTTTTTGTTCACCGGAATCCGAGGCACAGGCAAAAAATCCGCGGCCCTGGCCTTGGCCATGGCGTGCAATTGTGCAAAAGAACACGCCTTATTTGCAAACCCCATTGCCGCTCAAAAGAGTTCTGAAATCCCAAAATATACCACAGCCCCCTGCGGCGCATGCCGTTCGTGTCTAAAAATCGCCGCAGGGGTGCATCCCGATATTCATTTGGTCACGCCAGAAGGCGCGTACGTGAAAGTCGAGCAGATCCGGTCCTTGTGCAGACGTCTGGCGTTAAAACCCAATGAAGCGCGAATTCGCTTGGCGTTGATCGATCAGGCCCATCTCATGAATCCCGAAGCAGGCAATACCTTGTTAAAAACCCTTGAAGAACCGCCGGATTCCACGATATTTGTGCTGACAGCGCCCCAGACATCGGATCTTTTACCCACCATTGTATCCCGGTGCCGGCATATCCGATTCAACCCGATTTCTACAGAAAAACTATCTGATTTTATACGCCAAAAATACGGATTCCATAAAACAGCGGCAGATCTCATGGCCGCCATGGCCGGCGGCAGTTTCACCCAGGCTGCGGCCATGGCCGAATCAAACTGGATCCAAAAAAGAGACTGGCTGATCCGCCAGATTGAATTTTTATCGCAGCATTCCATCCGGTATGCACTGGCTTTTTCTGAAACATTATCAAAAAATAAAAAATGGTTGACCGATGCCTTGGATATGATGAAAATCTGGTATCGGGATCATTTGATGGCTGAAATTTCTCCGGCCCATGTGATCCATAAAGACGTGTGGGAAAAAAATCAATGCGCACCAGCCCGTCCATCCATGGACGACGTGATGCGAAAAATCGAAGCCATAGAACAGGCGCAACAAAAAATTCAACTCCATGCAAACCCAAGGATAATCCTGGATGCACTTGTATTGACTCTGTTTGGAGAAAAAAAAACCAATGGAACATGTCATCGGCGTCAGATTTAAACCTGCCGGCAAAATATATGATTTTAACTGCGGGGCTTTGATGCTCAATGTGGGCGACCATGTGATCGTGGAAACGGAAAACGGTTTGGGCTTTGGCACCGTGGTCTGCCCGCCGGTGCCCCTTGCTGAAAAACAAACCGCCCAACCCTTGAAAAAAATCTGCCGCCCGGCCAACGACAAGGATCTCGAACAGATTCAGCAAAATCGACGAACCGAACAGCAGGCGTTTCAATTCTGCAAGCAATGCATCCGGGAACTCGGCCTGGAAATGAATTTGTTCTGCACGGAAAGCAATTTTGATGGAAGTAAACTGACTTTTTTCTTTACCGCAGACGGCCGTGTGGATTTTCGCAAACTGGTGAAAATGCTGGTCAAGGAATTAAGAACCAAAATTGAAATGCGCCAAGTGGGCATCCGCAATCAGGCAAAAATGTGCGGCGGCATCGGCCGATGCGGCCGTGAAATATGTTGCAGCGCATTTATCACCAAATTTGATCCCGTGTCCATCAAGATGGCCAAAAGACAAGGGCTTTCGTTAAATCCTACAAAAATTTCAGGGGTCTGTGGCCGGCTCATGTGCTGCCTGACATTTGAGAACAACAATTACGACAGTGAAAACGGTTCAGATGAACCATTGGACGCAACAGACATTCCAGAGGAAGAGCAACAACCATGACCCAGCCGTTTTATGTCACCACGCCCATTTATTATGTGAACGCCAAGCCTCATTTAGGGCACACTTATACGACCATTTCAGCAGATGTGGCCCGACGCTTCCGCCGCATGCGGAATCAAGACACCTTTTTTTTAACCGGCACGGACGAGCACGGCGACAAAATCGTAAAAGCAGCCCAGAAGCATCATCTCTCCCCGGACGCGTATGCGGATCAAATCAGCCGGTTGTTCAAAGAACTGTGGCCCCAACTCGCCATTGAACATGATGCATTTATCCGCACCACCGATCCGCGCCATATTCAAGTCGTCATTCAGGTGCTTCAGAAGATCTACGATGCCGGCGATATCTATTTCAGTGAATATGAAGGATTATATTGTTTTGAATGCGAACGGTTCTATATTGAGCGCGAGCTCATAGACGGCAAATGCCCGGACCACGGCGCGCCGCCGGAACGGATCAAAGAATCCAATTATTTTTTCAAAATGAGCCGATATCAGGACTGGCTGATCCATTATATCAAAGAACACCCGGACCTGATTCAACCGGAAAGATACAGAAACGAAGTGTTGGGTTTTTTGCGCGATCCTTTGGAAGATCTATGCATCTCCAGACCGAAATCCCGGCTTCAATGGGGGATCACACTCCCCTTTGATGAAAATTATGTGACGTATGTCTGGTTTGACGCGCTGATCAATTATATATCGGCGCTGGAATATCCCAATGGGGAAAAATTTCATCGATTCTGGCCTCAGGTGCATCATATCATCGCAAAGGATATATTAAAGCCCCACGGTATCTATTGGCCTATTATGCTCAAATCCGCCGGCATTGATATTTACAAACATCTATATGTGCATGGCTACTGGAATATTGAAGAGACCAAGATGTCCAAAAGTCTCGGCAATGTCGTGGATCCTGTGACGCTCATGAAATCCTATGGCACGGACGCCCTGCGGTATTATCTTATGCGAGAAATGGTGTTCGGCCTGGACGCAAATTTTTCTGAAACCGCCATGATTCAACGGATCAATGCAGATCTGGCCAATGACTTAGGAAACCTATTTTCAAGGGTGCTGACCATGGCCCATAAATATTTCAATGGGGTCGTGCCAGAAACCCCGTGCGTGAAACAACCGGATGCTCCATGTGATCTTAAAGCAGAGGCAAAACGCTGTGCAGATGCTTATGCACATGCCATGGAAGGGTTTGAGTTTCACAAAGCCCTCATGGCCGTATGGGAATTGATCGCCGTCATGAATAAATACGTGGACGCTTCAGCGCCCTGGGATTTGGCCAAAAAACAAGAAACCCGCCTCCGTTTGCAAGAGGTGATCTACAATCTTCTTGAAGGATTGAGGATCGTGGCCGGCCTCCTGTATCCCATCATGCCGAAAACAGCAATGGCCATGACCCAACAACTCGGCGCAGATGTAACAAATTTTTTCTTAATGGAAAAAATGTTCCGCTGGGGCGCGCTCCCCCCTGGAACCATTGTTGCCAAGCCCACGGCGCTCTTTCCAAGAATCAATACCCGGCAAACCCAAAATACCCCGGATGCACAAGCACAATCTATTTTTTCTAAAGAAAAAAAAGCAAAACCGGAAATCAGCTTAGACGATGTATCCAAATTGGATCTTCAAGTGGCCACGGTTATCCAAGCCGAAAGAATTCCAAAAGCAGATAAACTTCTGAAACTTCAAGTGCAAACCGCCAACGGCTCAAAAACCATCGTGGCGGGAATTGCCAAACACTATTCGCCGGAACAGATCATCGGAAAACAGGTGGTCATTATCGCCAATCTAAAACCCGCCAAACTCATGGGCGTGCGATCTGAAGGCATGCTTTTGGCGGCCGTTGACACTGAAATAACATCCATTGTTTCGCCGGAAAAACCTGTCCCTCCGGGGACAGGGGTCCGATAATGGGCAACACCGGCCATCGTTGGCTTAAAAAAGCATATCCATAAGTGCCAGAAGAATATTGCGATGAATATGAATTCCCGTTTCAAAAAATTCAAAAAAAATACATATACCGCAAACAACCTTCCCTTAAAAGATCGGGATATCTCCGAACAGTTATTGATTAAAGACCGAGCCATTGCGTCCTCCATTCAGGGCATTGGCATCGGCGATCTGGAGGGCCGCATCATTTATGTCAATGATG
>FWPV01007113.1_pt1 | contig 20666 bp, 18 predicted proteins | sample 2228371 | NCBI WGS metagenome assembly FWPV01 (sample SAMEA103939776, study PRJEB20133) | metagenome | reverse complement strand
TGGCGGCCAGGACCTCCTCCGCGGCCACCCCACGCAGGGAAGGCGCCTCCGCCAGGAGCGGGAGCAGCAGCTCCCGGTGCAGCCCCAGCAGGGGTGTACTCGCGGTCCCCAGGGCCTCCGCCGCCCTCGCGGCCATGATCATCCCCGCGGCCACCGCTTCCCCGTGCCGGAGCAGGGCGTATCCGGTGGCGGACTCCAGGGCATGCCCGAAGGTGTGCCCGTAGTTGAGCATGGCCCTCTCGCCGCTCAGGTCCCTCTCGTCCTTCTCCACCACCGCCGCCTTCAAGCGCACGCACCTCGCTATGGCCCGCGTCCTCTCCCATTCCGTGAGCCTCACCCAGCCCTCGCAGCCTCCCCGGATGGAGAGCAGGGAGGATTCATAGAGAAAACCGTACTTGAGGACCTCCGCGAGGCCCCCCATCAGCTCCCTCCTGGGCAGGGTGGAGAGCAGGTCGGGGTCGCACAGCACCGCCTCCGGCTGGTGGAAGGCGCCCACGGCGTTCTTTGCCCCCGGCATGTCCACCCCCACCTTTCCTCCCACGCTGGAGTCCACCATGGCCATGAGGGTGGTGGGCAACTGTATGAAATCCATTCCCCGCATGAAGGTGGCGGCAGCGAAACCCGCCAGGTCCCCCACCACCCCGCCCCCGAAGGCCAGGATGACGCCGCTCCGCGTCACCCCCCACTCCAGGAGCAGGGCGTGGAGGGCGCCGACGGTGGACGGCCTTTTCCATTCCTCGCCCTCCGGGAAGAGGAAACACCTCCTCTCCCACCCCCCGTGGCCGCCCTCCCGCAGCGCCGCGTCCAGGGCGTCGCCGTGCAGCTCAAGGATACCGGGATGGGACACCACCACCACCTGTCCCTCGCCGCGCCGCGAAACCAGGCCGGGGAGGAACTCCTCCAGCGCTTCCTCGCCCACGTACACGCGATATTCACGTGAGGCGGCCTTTACCCGTATCTCCTCCATCTCCTGGCGATCTCCTCCGCTATCTCCTCCGGCGCGGCGGCGTCCGCGCGGATCACCTCATGCGCAGCGGCTGCGTAGGCCTCTTTTCTCTGCTCCAGCAGGCGCCGCGCCCTGGCCGCGGGATCGTCGCCTGTGAGCAGGGGGCGGGCCTTCCCGCCTTCCTCCGTCCTGCGAAGCGCCTCCTCCAGGGACACCTCGAGGCAGAAGACCACCGCTCTTTCCCTGAGAAGCGCGACGTTCTCCTCCACAGTGACCACCCCGCCACCGCAGGCGATTACCACTCCGCCCTCCGCGAGCGCCCGTTCCAGGGCTCGCGATTCCCTCTTCCTGAAGCCCTCCTCCCCCTCGCGCGAAAAGATCTCGGAGACGTCCCGGCCCGTCTCTCTCTCTATCTCCGCGTCGAGATCGAGAAAGGGCATGCCCAGCCTGTCCGCAAGCAGGCGGCCCACGGTGCTCTTCCCCGCCCCCATGAACCCGATGAGGGCGATGCTCTTCCCGCGCGCGGAAGTCTCGCTCAACATGCGGCTTTTTTCCCGCTTTTCGCCGGGGAACATGAGGCACGCCGCCTGCTCTCGCCGGGCACGGAGCTCGGAATGTGCATGAACCCTCAGAACCCCCGCACGTACTCCAGCATCTCCCGGTAGCGCCGCTCTATCTCCCCCATGAAGTCGCCGCCGGTCTTTTCGAGCACGGCGTCCGCCAACACCAGGGCCACGGCGGATTCCGCGATCACCGCCGCGGCGGGCACGGCGCATACGTCGGCGCGTTCGACGGCGGCCTTGACCCGCCGCCTGCTGACGAGGTCCACGGAATCGACCGCCTTCCTCATGGTGGGGAGGGGCTTCATGGCGGCCCGCAGGACCACGGGCTCGCCGTTGCTCACCCCCCCCTCCATGCCCCCGGCGTGGTTCGAGGTGCGGCGGAAACCGCTGCCGTCATGCTCCATCACGTCCACGGCATGTGAGCCAGGAAGCCCGGCCAGGCGGAAACCGTCGCCTATCTCCACGCCCTTAACGGCCTGTATGCCCATCACCGCGGCGGCCAGGCGGGCGTCCAGCCTGCGGTCCCAGTGCACGTGGCTCCCCAGCCCCGGCGGGACGCCGAACGCCAGCACCTCGAATACCCCACCCAGGGAGTCCCCCGCCTCCGCGGCCTCATCGACGCGCGCTTGCATGCGGGCCGAGGCCTCGCGGTCCAGGCAGCGCATGGGATCCTCGTCCACGCCCTCCAGGTCCTCGACGGAGAGCGCCATGTTCCCTTCCGAACTTATCCCTCCCACCGCCAGCACGTGGGAGACCACCTTGATCCCAAGCCTTTCCAGCAACGCCTTGGCCAGGGCGCCGGCGCATACCCTTCCCACCGTCTCGCGCGCCGAGGCCCTTTCCAGGATGTCGCGCAGGTCCCTGGTGCCGTATTTGATGGCCCCCGCGAGGTCCGCGTGTCCCGGTCTCGGCGCGGTCAGCGGCTCCCCGACCACTTCGCCCTCCACCCGCATCACCGGCTCCCACTTCCCTTGCTCGGCGTTGTCCACCACCAGCGCAACGGGGCTTCCCAGGGTCCTTCCGCCCCTCACCCCCGAGAGTATCCGTACCCTGTCCCCCTCCAGGCGCATGCGCGCGCCCCTCCCGTATCCGAGCCTCCTTCGCGCCAGCTCCCTTTCCACGCGCGCGGCGCTGACCTCCAGGCCGTGGGGAAGGCCCTCCACGATCACCGCCATCGCCCTGCCGTGTGACTCTCCCGCGTCGAGAAACCTCAATCCCATCTTCCCGCTCCGCCTTCGCCGCCTAACGTCTCCTGCCCGCCGTCACCCTGACCCGCTCACTAAGGCAAGGTTCGAAAGCCGCCAACACGGCGTCTCCTCAACCCGCCATCCCAGATCGCCGTCTGCATGCCCGGTCCCCTTATCCGTTTCTATCCGTTTCCCTGTTCCGCCTGCCCGCGATCGACCACCGTATCCCCAGGCTTGCAGGCTTCCCCTGGCGCCTCCTTCTCCTCGTCTCAATTTAAAAAGGGCGGCGTTTCCGCCGCCCTTCCTCCCTCCTCTATCCGCTATATCTTCCTCAGCTCGTTCTTCTTCAGCTCGTAGGTCTCGTCCCCGCAAACCACCACCACGGTGTCTCCGCTCTTTATCTCCTGGACCTTGAATACCTCCGCGAACTCGCTCCCCGCCTTGAGCTTGGTGAAGGTGTTGTCGTTCACCTTGATGTCCGCATACCTGATGCCCCGCATCTCGTACACATCCTTGAGCATCACCACCCTCTGGGGAACACTGGTGGTCACCGGCAGCGAGCTTGAGGGGCTCGTCGCCGGCGCGGAACCCGTGGCGGCTCCCTGCTGCTCGTAATCGGGGAATCCCAGCATCTGCCATTGCTTGTTGGCGAGATTCCCGTCGCTGCTCCTCAGGTCTCCTACCGGCCCCATGAGGGGATAGAAGGGGTCGTTGAGCACCCATATCTCCACGTAGGGGATCTCCCCCATCTGCTGATCCGTCTCCTCCATGTGGACCTGGAACCTCTGTTCCACCACGCGCGAGGCCAGCCCGTCCCCGTCGATCTCCACCCCGCCGTCGGGAGACACCAGGACCTGGGAGAGCGCCGTTCTTCCGCTCTCTCCCCTGCCGGGTCTGGCGGACATCATCAACACCGATACCACCAGCGCCGCAAGCGCGAGCCCGCAGAGCAGGCGCACCGCCGTTCTCGCTCCCCGGTTCTCGACCCTCGCGCCGCCCCTCGTGCCGCTCTTATCTTCCATATCCATCAACCCCGCTCATCCTCGACAGTGCATGACTCAAGCCACGGCCGAAACGTGCTCCGGCTCACTCGCCTCCGCCCCCTCCCCCGGCGGGAACTCCGGCGCCGACCATATTCTCTATACCTTTTGTGGTGGTGAAGAATGCCCTGAACCTTATATTGATCTCCAGATAGGGCAGTCCGGCATCGCCGGGCTGGATGCTGAGGTAGACTATCTTGATGCACCTCGGCAGCCTCTCGATGTGATTGAAGAACTCCACCAGATTGAAGTATCTACCGTTGAAGACCGCCTCGCAGGTAACCACGTAGAACCCCTGCGCGGCCACGGGCGTCTGGGGGGTGAAGGAGAAGAAATCCAGCCCCGCCTCTTCCGCCGCATGGTCGATCTGCTCTATGATGTCCGCGAGCTCAACCTGTTCGGGCATGCGCTCCTTTATCGCCTCTATCTGGCGCACGAACTGCTCCGGATCCTTCTCGTACTGGCGGAGCTGGTTCAGCCTGTTCATCTCCGTCTGTATATTCGTCTCCACGGCGTCGATCTCTTCCTCCACCTCGCTCACCTTGCTGCGCTGCGGAAAGACGATGAGAAAAAGCGCCAGTACGAGGACGATGATGCATACCAGCGCTCCCACCAGGAGCCAGATCCCGGCGCCGGCCCTTATCTTCATGCTCATCCACCTCCCGAGACCTGGACCTGCTGCTGGGTCCCGGCCTGCCAGATGGCCTTCTCCGGGTTCCACTGACCCTGGATGACAAAGCGAATGGCCCAGTCGGAGTAAGCCTGCTCCTGCTGCTCGAACACCCCCGGGGACGTCTCCACCGAAACCAGGCGGGTCTCCTCTATGGTCTCCTGGGTGGAGGAGGAAATCCACAGGTTCGACCACTCCTCCATGTTCTGCAGGCGCACGAAGAACTCCGCCACCTTGGGATGTCCGCGGAAGTAATAGTAATAGGGATAGGCGTCCAGGAAGCCGCGCGCCTTGAAGTCGCTGGCCCGCGGCAGCCAGGTCTGGATGCACAGCCAGGCGGGCGTGGCGTATCCCTCGATGGAGATGGGCGTGCCCGCTCCCCCGCCGGTGGGAGCCACCGCCCCCCCCGTGACGGCCTCAAGGGGTTCGGCGTCGATCACCAGGCTGGTCAGCCAGATGGCGGGCGCCTTGGGGTTCGACGCCGTGGCCAGCCCCTCGGGGACATACATGGCCAGGTCGTTGAGCATCTGCGCCCAGGCCACCCTCCCTCCGTTCGCCGCGTCCAGGAGCTGCTTCATGGACTTGAGCTCCGCCTGCTGTTTCTCGTATTTCTCTATCGGCCTGGTCTGTTTCTGGAGATCTTCCAGTTCCCGTTCCTTTTCCCTCAAGGTGTCTTCCTTGCCCGCTTTCTGGGCGCTGAAGAGGAAGAAGAGGCCCACGATGACCGCTACCGTCACCACGCCCATGAGGATGAACCAGGGCGCCAGCCTCGGCCTCTCCGCCTTCTCCTTTATCTCCGGCGGCAGCAGGTTTATCCTCGTCATTCCACTACCTCCCGCAGCGCCAGCCCCACGCACACCGCCACCGCCGGCTCGATCTCGGCCAGCTCTTCGGGGGTGTACGGCAACCTGCCCATCTGCACGTTCTGGTATGGACGGCCCACCTCAACCGGCAGCCTGAGCCCCTTGTTCATCTCCTGGATGAGGTTCACGGTCATGGAGCCGCTCCCGCTGACCACGGCCTTGCTGAAGGTCCTCTCCTGGGTCTGGGCGATGTAGTAGTCGATGGAACGCCTGATCTCGCCCACGAAATTGAAGATCTCCTGCTGCAGGACCGCCTCCGCCTCGGGGTTCATCAGCCTGCCGCGCCTGATCTCCTCCGCCTCGCCCCACTCCAGGTCGAGCCGGTTCACGATGGCGCGCACGAAATCGTCCCCTCCCCGCAGCAGGAAGCGGGCGAAGCGCGGCACGTTGTCCTTGATCACGGCGATGTTGGTGATCCCCGCGCCCACGTTGACGAGGCATACCGCCTCCCCGCCCTCATATCCCGCGCGCAGCTCCTGCAGGGGGATAAGGGAGCGGGGGAGCGCGAAGGCCTTGAGGTCGATGGCCTTCGGCGTGAGGCCCGCCGCCCTGAGCACCTCCACGAAGCTCTGGATCATCTCCTTATGCGCGGCTACCAGGAGCACGGTCAGCATGCGCTCCTCCTCCGCGGTCATGAACTCCTCGATGATGTCGAAGTCCAGGATGGCGTCCTCTATGGGGATGGGGATGAACTCCTGCACCTGGAATCGCAGTGCGCCGTCCAGCTCCTCTTTCTCCATGTAGGGGAGCTCGATGGGGCGGACGATCACCTTCTGGTTGGCGATCCCCAGGATCACCGACTTCTCCTTGAGGCCCGTGACCTGCCACAGCTCCTTCAGGGACTCCACCAGGGTGACCCCGTCCTCCACCTCTCCGTCCCTCACCACGCCCTCGGGGATACGCACGATGCCCAGCGTGTTCAGAACTGGCTCGCCTTTCTGGATGTCTACAGCCGCAACCTTGAGCGAGTTGGAGCTGATGTCCAGCCCCACCGCCGTCTCGGCTTTCCTTGGACTCATCCTCTACCCCCAGTGTCCGTCCCGCTCACCCTCTGGGATCCGCGGTTCAGGTAATCGTTGACGTCGCTCTCTTTGATGCGGTAGTTCTTACCGACCCTTATCGCCGGGATCTGGCCGCCCTTTACCAGCCGGTATACCGTCATGTTGGACACCCTCAAGATATTGGCCACTTCGTTGACCGTCAATAGTTTGTTGCTGAACCGCTCCGCCAACCGCGGACCTCCATCCTGTCCCCGCTCCCACTACCTTACACTTGTGCACCCGTGTCTCCAGAAAGTGCCAGTAATATTCATCGCCAACATCAGCATCATACTTTAGCTCTTTTTGCAAACTTCAACATTTTCTTAATATCTTAAAATTATTCAATTCTACTTGTCAATAATAGACAGGAGCAACAAACCCGGCCTTTGTCGGCTGTGAAATCATGTCCATATCAACCGCGCTCTCGCTGGAATGGGCACTAAATAACCTTGTCTGAGCGCTATTCCAAAGCGGGTCTGGACAGCGTATTATCCCACCGTCTTATTCGCGAAATCCATCCCAAGACCCGAGTTACGGACCCAGCATCTGTCACTATCACCGCTGCCGTGAACCCTTAACCCTTCAAATAGGTCTCCGGTCAGCCCCTATCCTTCTTTTGTGAACTGCGTGATCAGAGAGAAGATGGGCATGTACAGAGCGATGACGATGGTGCCGACCACCAGCCCGAGGAAGACTATCAGAACCGGCTCCAGCAGGGAGGTGAGGGCCTCCACCGTGGCCGAGACCTCGGAGTCGTAGAAATCCGAGACCTTGTTGAGCATGGTGTCCAGGGCCCCCGTCTCCTCGCCGATGGCCAGCATCTGGGTTACCATGGGTGGGAAGAGCGGGCTCTGACCCAGGGGGCGCGCGATGGAATCCCCCTCCTTGACCCCCGACCTCACGTTCTCCACCGCCTCCGCCACCAGCACGTTGCCCACGGTGTTGGAGGTTATCTCCAGTGCCTGCAGGATGGGCACGCCGCTGGACACCAGGGTCCCCAGGGTGCGCGAGAAACGAGACAGCGCCATCTTGTGGAAGAGGGTGCCGAAGACGGGGAGCTTGAGCTTCAGGGCGTCAAGTCTCCGCCTTCCCGCCGGCGTCTTCAGCCACCTTCTGAGGAACACCCCCCCTGCGATGAGCAGCAGCACGAGTATCGCGCCTTTCCAGCTGACAAGAAAGTGACTTATTCCCATGATGATTTTTGTAAGGAACGGGAGATTGGCTCCCATGTCCTTGAACATCTTCTCGAAAGCGGGTACAACGAACACCAGCATGACGATGAGCAGGAGTATGGATATGGCGAACATGGCCACGGGGTAGGTGAGGGCGGACTTTATCTTGCGCCTGATCTCGTCCTCGCTCTCCAGGGTGTTGGCGATGCGCAGCAGCACGTCGTCGAGGACGCCGCCTATCTCTCCCGCCTTCACCATGCTGGTGTAGAGGTCCTTGAAGATGTTGCCGTGCTTGGACATGGCCTCAGAGAGCGAGCGGCCCATCTCCACCTCGTGCTGCACGTCCGCCACCACCTCGGAGAGCACCGGGCTCTCGGTCTGCTCCGAGAGGATGCTCAGGCACTTCACCAGGGGAAGGCCGGCGTTGATCATGGTGGCGAACTGGCGCGTGAAGACGGTCACGTCCTTGCCCTTGACCTTGGGCTGGAAGATGCGGATCTCCTTCTTGGCGAGGGAGACCTTCTCCTCCTCCACGGCGATGACGAAATAGCCCATCTCCCGCAGCCGCTGCGAGACCAGGGCCTCGTTGTCCGCCTCCAGCTTGCCGGTGATTATCTTGCCCTGTTTATCCCTTACCCGGTAGGAATAGGTCTGTGCCAAGACCCCACGCTCCTTCCGCTAGACCCCCTCGTCCGCGCTCCTCTCGCCGCCCATGCCATGAATGTATAACAACTTCAACATGAATGTCAAAACTTTTACTCTTGTAACACTTTCAACAGTTCTTATCGGTTCTTGTCCCTGTTTTATTTACGGCGACTTTTCCATACCGATCCCATATATCGTTTTTTTCGTCGTTTTACTTTATCTCCTACCCTATCAGCCTGATCATCTCGTCGCGGTTGTTGCAGCGCCCCATGGCCACCTCGTAGCTGACGATCCCCCGTTTATAGAGGGCGGCTATGGAATGGTCCATGGTCTGCATCTTGTACTGCCCGCCCGCCTGCATGGCGGAATATATCTGGTGGGCTTTTGCCTCGCGGATGAGGTTGCGGATGGCCGAGGTGGCCACCATCACCTCCACCGCGGGGATGCGGCTCTGCCCGTCCTTGGTGGGCAGGAGCTGCTGGGTGACGATGGCCTGTATGGTCCCCGCGAGCTGCATGCGTACCTGCTGCTGCTGGTAGGTGGGGAAGACGTCGATGATGCGGTCGATGGTCTGGGGCGCGTCCTGGGTGTGCAGGGTGGCGAAGACCAGGTGCCCGGTCTCCGCCGCCGTGAGCGCCGTGGAGATGGTCTCCAGGTCTCTCATCTCCCCCACCAGGATCACGTCCGGGTCCTGGCGCAGGACGTATTTGAGGGCGTTGGAGAAGGAATGGGTGTCGCCTCCCACCTCGCGCTGGTTGACGATGCACTTCTTGTGCACGTGCAGGAACTCGATGGGGTCCTCCACGGTGATGATGTGCAGGTTGCGCGTCTCGTTGATGAGGTTGATCATCGCCGCCAGGGTGGTGGACTTCCCCTGCCCGGTGGGGCCGGTGACGAGGATGAAGCCGCGCGGCAGCATGCAGAACTCCTCCAGCACCTGCGGGAGGTTCAGCTCCTGTATGGTCTTGATGCGGTAGGGGATGATGCGGAAGGCCGCCCCGATGCTGTTGCGCTGGAAGTAGGCGTTTACCCGGAAGCGCGCGCTTCCGGGCACGGAATAGGAGAGGTCGTACTCGAGGTTGCTCTCCAGCTGCTCCCTCTGGCGGGCGGTGAGGATGCTGTAGACCATGTCCCTGGTGTCGTTGGAGGTCAGCCTGGGGTATTCTTCCAGGCGCACCAGCACCCCGTTGATGCGCATCACGGGGGGCGCTCCCACCGTGATGTGCAGGTCGGAAGCCCCTCTTACCAGGACCTCCTCCAGCAGTTCGTTGATATCGAGTTTCACAGCCAATGCCGTTCCTCCTCTCCCTTCGATACCCTATCCGGGACAGATGCCCATGCCCCGTATACCTCCGACCCGTGATGACGGGGCGTCATCCCCGCACCCCGGGCGCTTACTCCTGTTCCTTCGTCGAACAGTATGCGGTCACCTTCCCCGTTTTCCGTTTCTCCGCCTTGGGCAACGGCTACATGATGACCCTGAGCACCTCGTCGATGGAGGTGATGCCCTGCCTCGCCTTTATGAAGCCCTCGTCGCGCAGCGTCCTCATGCCCTCCGACCTGGCCATCTCCGCTATCTCCACGTGGGGCGCGTTGCGGGCCACAAGGTGCTCGATGTTCTCCGTCACCTCCAGCACCTCGTAGATGCCCACCCTCCCCTTGAAGCCGGTGTTGTTGCAGGCGGGGCAGCCGCGGGGCCTGAAGAGCACCTCGTCGGCCCTCTCATCCCAGGGGAACCCTATCTTCGCCAGGTATTCCGGGTCGGGCTCGTAGGCTTCCTTGCAGCGTTCGCAAAGCCTCCGCGCCAGCCTCTGGGAGCTCACGCAGTCCACCGCCGACGCGATGAGGAAGGGCTCGATGCCCATCTCCAGCAGGCGGGTGAGGGCGCTGGGGGCGTCGTTGGTGTGCAGGGTCGAGAGCACCAGGTGCCCGGTGAGGGCCGACTCGATGGCGATCTGCGCCGATTCCGGATCGCGGATCTCGCCGATCATCACGATGTCGGGGTCGCAGCGCAGTATGGAGCGCAGGGCGGAGGCGAAGGTCAGCCCCGCCTTGTAGTGGACCTGTACCTGGTTGATGAGGGGCAGGCGGTACTCCACCGGGTCCTCGACGGTGATGATGTTGAGCTTTATGGAGTTGAGCACGTTGAGGGTGGCGTAGAGGGTGGTGTATCTGCCGCTGCCCGTGGGACCGGTGACCATGATGGTCCCGTAGGGCTTGTGGAAGCTGCGGGAATATTTTTCCAGAAGGTCCTCGCTGAATCCCAGTTCCTCGAGGCTCATGAGGGAGGCGCTCTTGTCCAGGATGCGCAGCACTATCTTCTCGCCGTGGATGGTGGGGAGGGAGGCCACGCGCAGGTCCACCGGCTTGCCCAGGATGTCCACCGAGGCCCTGCCGTCCTGGGGAAGGCGTTTTTCGGCGATGTTCATGTCCGCCATGACCTTTATCCTCGCCACCACCCCCGGATGGATGGCCTTGGGGTTCCTCCTGATCTCGTGCAGCACGCCGTCGATGCGGTAGCGCACCCGCACGTCGTGCTCCATGGGCTCGATGTGCACGTCGCTGGCGCGGTCGTTCACCGCCTCGCTGATGAGGAGGTTGACGTACTTGACGATGGGGGCGTCGTCCGCCTCCGCCTCCTCCCCCGCCTCTCTCGTCTCCCCGGCCATCTCCTCGCCGCCGAGGTCCAGGTCGGTCTCGGTGCGGCAGTAGCGGTTGATGGCGGAGATGATGTCCTCCTTGGTGGCCACCAGGGGCTCTATGTCCATGCCCGTCATGATGCGGATGTCGTCCAGCGCGAAGACGTTGGTGGGATCGGCCATGGCCACCAGCAGCTTGTCCCCCTCGAAACCCACCGGGATGAGGGTGTAGCGCCGGGCCACCTCCGCGTCCACCAGCGAGGAGGCGGCGATGTCCACGTCGTAGTTGGCGAGGTCCACGTACCTGAGGCCGATCTGGCGCGCCAGGATGGAGGTGAGGGCTCCCTCGCTGACCATCTTCATGTCGATGAGCACCCTGCCCAGGGTCTCCCCGGTCTCCTGCTGGCGCTGCAGGGCCTGCTCGAGCTGTTCCTCGGTTATGATGCGGTTCTTGACCAGTATCTGTCCCAGCTTTTCCTTTTTCGGCTTCTGCATACGCGCCTTCCCGTCCTCGTCATCCCGACCGTTCAAGCGCCCGCCCGAGGGCCTCGCGCATCTCCTCCAGCGGCGGCTCCAGGCCCGTCCAGAGCCGGAAGGAGATGGCCGCCTGGTGCAACAGCATGCCCTCGCCTCCCGCCGTCATCGCTCCTCTCGCCGCCGCCTCGCGCAGGAAGGCGCCGGGCCCGCGCCCGTACTTCAGGTCCACCGCCCAGCTCCCCGGGGCAAGTTCCCGGTAGTCGAGGGGCAGGTCATCTTCCCCCGCGAGGGGGGTGCAGTTCACCACCAGGGAGCATCCCGCGATCTCTCGCATGCCCTCACGGTCGAAACCCTTAACTGATATCTCGGTCGAGGTCACCGCCTTCTTTAACGCCTCCGCGAGGTCATCGGCTCTGCGTCTCGTGCGGTTGACCACCACGATGCGCGACGCCCCCTCCCTCGCGGCCGCCAGCGCCACCGCCCGCGCCGCTCCTCCCGCCCCGATGACCATGACCCCGGCACCCCTGACGGCGATGCCCCTCTCGCGCAGGAAGGCGCGGAACCCCTCGGCGTCGGTGTTGTGCCCTACCAGCGTACCGCCCGCCGCGACCACGGTGTTCACCGCCCCCAGGACCTCCGCGTCACCTTCCAGGCGGTCCACGAGCTCCGCGACCCGCAGCTTGTGGGGTATGGTGACGTTGAAGCCGCGGAATCCCAGCGCCCTCAGCCCCTCGACCGCCGCCCCCACCTCCCCGGGCGCGGCGCGCAGGGGGAGGTAGACCCAGTTCATGCCGTAGTGCCTGAAGGCGGCGTTATGCATGGCCGGCGACAGGGTATAGGAGATGTCGTATCCGAGGATCCCCGTGAGCTGGGTGTCTCCGTCTATGTCCACCTGCGTCATCTCCGTCGCCATGCTCTCCATCCGCCATCATCCCGGGCAGGCCGCTAACTCTAATACGTAATATGTAGCAGCCGGGAAGCGGCAATCAAGGGGAATGGTGCGAACAGACCCTATTTATCCAGGGTCTTGAGGATATCGTAGAGCAGCCCGAGGAGCACCTTCTTCACGTCCTCTTTTTCCAGGGCGTTGCAGGGGATGATCTGGATGTCGCCGTCGATGTTGAGCTCCTTCCTGATGGTATCGATGACCTGAGAGGGATCTCCATCGGGCATCCTGGTGGCACCGATGACGTAGGGAGCGTCGGACAGGGTGGCGAAGAACTCCAGGATGCGCCGTCCCTCGGCGAAGGTCTCCGGACGGCTCGCGTCCAGCATGAGGATATAGCCCAGCATCCCCTCGGAGAGTATCTGCCACATGAAATCGAACCTCTCCTGCCCCGGCGTGCCGAAGAGATAGAGGACGATGTCCTTGGAGATGGTTATCCTCCCGAAGTCCATGGCCACGGTGGTCTCGGCCTTCACACGTCGGGTGGAATCAGAGATGGCGCGCTCGGTGGAGACGATGGATATCTCGCTGATGCTCTTGATAAAGGTGGTCTTCCCCGCGCTGAACGGTCCGGTGACCACGATCTTGAAGGACCTCAACTGGCCATCCACTCCTTACAGTCTCTTGATGCCGTCGATTATCCTCATGATCAGGCTCTTGGTGACGGCCTTGTCCCTTTTTACCTTCGGGACCGGCTTCCCCTTATCTAATTCATCCGCCTCCACCACTTCTCCTTTCGGCTTCACGGGTATCTTTATCTTCTTGGTGGGCTGGGGAGCAGCGGCTCCCGTCAGTTCCGCGAGCTCCCTCTCGAGGGAATAGCTCTCCAGGTCGAAACCTTCCGCCTCCTCCTCGCCGTATGCCTCCGCCCCTGCGGCCGCCGCGCTTTCCGTTCCGCCGATCGTCGCGGGCACCTCCTCCGCCATCGGCGCGTACGGCATGCCCTTTTCCCCGCCGCGCTCGGACAGTAAATCGGGCATACCGACGCCCGCCGCGTCTCCCACCTGCGCTTCGCCCTTCGAGGCGGTCGCCTCCGCAACCTCGCTGGTTAGACCTTCCAACAGGTCGATGGGCTGCTGGGGTGGAGCCTCCCGGGCGGGGGGCGCGGCCGCGGTCTCGGGAACGGGGGCCTGGGCCGAGGGCGCGGGGGCGGCCATGGCCGCGGGCTCCACCGCCGGAGGCATCTCCGGGAAGGCGGTCTCGGGCGGAGCCGGGGCGGTGGCAGGCGCCTCCGTCTCCGCCGCCTGTGCCCCTTCCGCGCCCGTCTCTATGAGGCTCTCGAGGATGTCGATGGGCTGCTGCGCGGGGGGCGCGGTCTCCACCGGCCCTTCCGCGGCGAGGATCTCTTCCTCCAGGGCGGCGATCTCCTCTGGCTGCGCCTCCGCCAAGGCCTCCCGGGAGGGGGGCGCGGTCTCCACCGGCCCTTCCGCGGCGAGGATCTCTTCCTCCAGGGCGGCGATCTCCTCCTGCAAGGGCATGAGATCGGGAGACGACAGGGCCTTTTCCGCTTCGAGGATCTCCTTCTCGAGCTCCTCGATCTCGGCCATCAGCGGGCTGGCGCCTCCCTCGGGGCCCCCGTCGTCCCCGGGTTCGAGGAGCGCCGGGGCGGCCTCCATCTCGAAGAAGGTCTCCGTGCCGCTTCCCTGCGGAATCGCCCCCGCGAGGGTCTCCGGCAGAGCCTCGTCAACTTTCAGCGCCGCCTCGGCGGGAGGCAGCTCCTCCAGCATCACGCTCTCCAGGACCTCCAGTCCCGGCCCCGCGCCCTCCTCGGCGAGGGCCACGCTCGCGCCGCTCGGCGCCTCGGCGAGGAGGGAGGTCTCCCGGACCGGCGCCGCTCCCTCCGCGCCTACGGGGATGTCCTCCAGCATCACGCTCTCCAGGACCTCCAGTCCCGGCGGTTCCAAGCCCACCCCGGAAACCGAGGCCGCCAACCTTTCCTCGACCTCCTCCAGGGGCAACCTCAGGGTGGCCGCCTCGCCGGGCGATTCCGGCGCCTCTTCCACCGGCGCCCGCTCCGGCTCTACCGCGGCACCGCCGCGCCGGAACGCGCCGCCCAGGATCTTTTCGGGGTCGATGGCCGCCCGCTCGGGAGGACGGAGACCTGCATCCGCAGCGGCCTCCCTCTCCCGGGGAGAGATCTTCTCCAGGTGGCTCTTCCACTCCTCCGGTATCTCCTCAGGCTCCAGTTCCGCTATCTCCTCTTCCGCGGCCAGCCTGGCGATCTTTCCGTATTTCTTCTCCAGATAAGCCCTCTTGGCCGCCCTCGCCTCCACGCTCTCGCGCGTCATGGGTTCGTCGGATGGGCGCCGTCCCTCCCCGGGGACCGCCGGCTCGGGCTCCCCTGCCCCCTCTTCCTCTTCCTCGTCGAGACTGACTCCCTCCGGCAGCAGTTGGCTGATCTTCTTCTTGAGCTCTTCCAGCTCCGCTTCCTTGCTCTCTATCTGGAGAACCTGCTCGGCTTCCAGGGACTCCTCGACCGCCGCCTCCTTCATCTCCCGTATTCGCTCCGACTGCTTTCTCAGCTCCTCCTCGAGCACGCTCCGGACCCTCGAGGGATCGGGCACGGCGGTGGGCATCTCCACCTCCGGCGCGGCCTCCACCCCCCCGCCTTCCCGCACCTCTGGCTCCATCTCCCGGGCAGGCATTTGATCGAGCGAGGGCTCGACCGGGGGGGCTTCCTCCTCCACCAGTATCAGCGGCTCGCTCTCCTCTCCCAGGTCTATCTCCACCGCCTCCAGGTCTGCGGCGACCACGACCTCCTCGACCTCTTCCTCGCGGACCGTCTCCCCCTCCGCGGCTCCGGGCACGGGGGCGATCGCCTCCTCTCGGACCTCCTCCACCTCGGCCGCTCGCGGGGCGATTCCCTCCGGAGGCGGCGCGGTCTCCTCCAGCAAGGGCTCGCGCGGGAGGGATATATCGGCAAGCGATACCTCCAGCCCTTCCGGCGCCGGAGACGGCGCTTCCTCCTCCGGGACCGCTTCCAGCTCCATGATCCCCAGAGCCTCGCCCACCGCGTCCGCGATGCGCGAGGTCCTCTCCTCCTCGTACCTGAAGGCTTCCTCCGGCGCCGCCGCCTCCTCCCGGGGCGGGGCTTCCGTCGCCTCCATCGTGACCTCGGCCACCGTCTCCGCGGCCTCCGCCACCTCCACCCCGGCCTCCTCCACGAACCCTTCCGGTTCTCCGACGGGGAGTTCCACCACCGCGGGCTGGTCGCTCTCCACCCTCTCCAGCTCTTTCGCGAGCTGCTCCAGTCTGCGGTCGGCCTCTCTTTCCGCCTCCCGGGGGGTCACGTTCTCCAGCAGGCCGGATCCGATGAGCCCGTAAAGGATCTTGCAGGTGTGCAGGGTGCTCATTCCCGTGAGTTCCACGATCTGGCGCACCGTCTTCTCGCCGTCGATGTGGGTGAGGACCATCCATTCCTCCGGGGTCAGGCTGATCTGCGCCGCCTCCCTGCCCTGCATGGAGGTCATCTTGAACACCACGTCGAGATTGGGGATCTTCTTCTCGATGCGGTTCCACTCATCGAGGCGGCGCGAACCCTCCATGATCAGCTCCTCGGTGCTGATGGAGAGTCCGATGTCCTCCTCGGGGAAGACCACGCCGGGCTGGAAATCGAACTCGCCGTCCGTCCAGCGCAGCATCTCGAAAACCGCGTCCTGTATCTGCTCCTCCACGAATACCTCGAGCTGCTCCTTGGTCAGGTATCCGAGCCGGATGAGGAGTTGGCCCAGCCTCTGCCCCCGCGCGGTGGTCTTCTGGAGCTGCAGGGCCTCCTCGAGCTGCGCCTTGGTGATGATCCCCGCGTTGAGGAGCTTCAGGCCCAGGGACTGGCGCTTCCAGTTGGTGGTGGCGAAGAACACCTCACCGTTGCGGAAACAGATATAACCCCTCGCCTGCCCGCGGGTGAGGTTCAGCGTCCCGTTCTTCTTGCCGAAGTTGAGCAGCTGGAAGAGATCGGGGATACTGAAGTCCTTCAGGCTTCCCTTGAGCGCCATCTTCCTTCCCGTCTATTCGTCCCGCTCCGCGGGCGCGCCTCGGTCGCCACGCCGCTCCACCATACACTCAATATATATATTTCGTTAACCGCGCCGTTTTTGATTACCTTACTGTCCGGGGCCGGCGCCGCCCGCCTCCCGAGCGCCGGAGATCCTCGCACGCCGGCCTCAAGGGCCTGCGCCCACGCGCTTATCTATTCATACTCTATACGGAACTCCGACTTGATGATCTCGGCGATCTTCTTCGCCGCTCCCTTCACGTCGTACAGCACCAGCCCAAGCTTGCTCCCCTTGCGCACAAGGGCCGTAAGCACCGCGTCCTCTCCCGCCGCCATGAGGAATACGTATCCGGAGTTGCCTTCCACGAAGACCTGGGCCAGCTCGCCCCTTCCCAGTTCCTCCGACGTCCTCTCCCCGAGGCTCAGGAGGGCTGCCGACATGGCGCCCAGCCTGTCCTCCTCCAGGGTGTTGGGGAGCACCGAGGCCATGACCAGGCCGTCCATGCTCACCACCGCCGCCGCGTCCACCTCCGCCGATCTTGAGACCAGCTCGTTCAGGGCGTTGCGAAGTCTCTCCTCCCTGGATTCCGCCAAGTACCAGACCTCCTACCCGAGTATCCGAAGTGACCGTTGACTCAGACTCACCCTCGCCTTCCCTATTCGAAAAGCCTGGCCAGCTCCTCGGCGGTGCGCTTGCCCTCCATGAACACCACCCCCATCTTGGCCTCCGGCTTCACCAGCAGCGAGAGCAGGGCGTCCGGGCCGCACTGCACCAGCAGCAGGTACCCCTGGTCTCCCTTGATGTATACCTGTTCCAGGTTGCCCCGCTTGAGGTCGCGGGCCGCTCTTTCTCCCATGCCGAGCACCGAGGCCGAGAGGGCGCCGATCATCTCTTCGTCGGCCTCGTCGGAGATATCGGACGCCAGCGCCATGGCATCGGAGCTTATCAACACCGCGGCCTCTATCTCCTGCAGATTCGATCTCAGGTTCCTGAGGACGGCGTTCATCCTCTCGATTCTTTCCGAAGCCACCCTTACCTCCTGTAAGAACGCCCGCGTGCCGGCGCGGTCAGCGCCGGGCTGACCCGCCCCATACTCACAGCGCGGCCTCTATGGCCGGGAGGTATTTACGGATATCGTACCTGGCCTTTCCCAGGTTGGCCCCCGCCGGCAGGATGGAGACCAGTATGGCGTCCGCGCCCACGGCGCTCATCAGTATGGCCCCCTTCTCGAACTCGAACATCGCCTGCGCCATGGGGCCCTGGGCGAGCTCCAGGCCGATCACCTCGGCCGCGCCCAGTGAGCTGGGAGCGATGGCCCCCACGGCCTCGAGCTGGCTGGCGTCCTCGCCGGCGGTCTCGATGATGAACCCGTCCCTCCCGACCACCAGCGCGGCGCGCACGGTGCCGGTCGCCACCAGTTCCTCCAGGACCTTCCTCAGATCGGGCAAACCACACCACCTCCTGCCCCGGGGAGAAATGCTCGTTCTCCTGCCTCTTTCATCGCCCGTTCCTCATCGACGATACCCTTCTTTTTCCGCCTCCATTCGGCGCGCCGCAGATACCGCCGTCCCAGGACGGTTGGACTCCTGTCCCCCGCGCCGCTCTAATGCATACATATCGTCATTTCGAGTATTTACTTGACCCGCGGCGAGGCCTTCACGCGCGGGCATGCCGGGCCTCGACTCAGGCTCCGCCTTTCAGGCCGGCAGAACCCCTCCTTCCCTCGCGGATGTGGCGAACCTCCCATCCCATATTACAGGTTAACGCCTTTCCTTTTCCATGCGGGCGCGAGGTTCCCGCTCCCATCCGGCTTCCGGCCACGGAGCGCCGTCCCTCCTCGCCGCCGCGGTATGCGGCGGGAGCCGCGGCGCCCTAGAAGATGGCCCTGCATTTCATCTCCGCCCGGGGATCGCCGCCCGGCCGCCGAGACCCGTCATCCTCCACCTCCACGGCGATGGCCCGGGCGCGGCAGCCCAGCTCGCAGCTCAGGCACCTTATGCAGCTCTCGGGATTGGCCACCCGGGGCATGCCCTCCTCGCCCCACTCATAGACGGGATACTGCGCTCCCCGCGTCTGGGGGCATATCTCCATGCACTCACGGCAGGCCACGCACCTCTCTCCGTCCACGCGGATATGCGAGGCCACAAGGTCCTTATCTTCCACCTCATACCTCCGGGCACTATCCTAATGCAGGGCACAGGGGATGCAGGGGGCGAAGGAGCGCGCCGCCGTTTCCAGCAGCACCGCGGCCCGCCTGTCCCCCTCCGGTCCCTCCCCCACGGAACGGGCTCCCGCCAGCAGGCACCGCTCCAGGGCTCCGAGGTTGAACTGCAGGGGGGCGGTGATGGAAAGGGTCTTTACCGTCCCATCGGCGTCCAGTTCCAAACCGTAGACCAGCATCCCCTCCGGGGCCTCCACCGCCCCCGTGCCCGCGCCCCCGCCCGGGGACGCCGTGGCCCTCGATCCCTCGCCGGGAGATGCCCGCAGGAGCCGCGTGATCATCTCCCAGGCGTGGATCATCTCCAGTATCCTGGCGGCATGGGCGAGCATGCTGCGCCGGAAGGGAAATCCCCACTGCGTCTTGAGTTCCTCGAGCTCGGCGTCAGCCAGCTCGCTGCCGTACCCGCCGTGCACGTTCACGCGGGCGAGGGGGCCCACGCGCACGCTGCCCACCTCCCGGATCTCCGCCACCCGGATATGTGAGTGAGGGCTGTTCCGCTCCTCGATGCTCGCCCGCAACTCCTCTGGCGAGAGGTTGGCGCGCTCCCCCGCCCCCTCTTCGAACAGGATCGCCCTGCCGCCCAGCAGCCCTATCTCCCCCTCCGAGCGCAGGGCGAGGCATGGTGACGTCTCCTCTCCCAGGGATTCCACCACCTCCTCGTTACGTCGCAGGAGGAGCTTGATAAGCCGGGCCGTCTCCACCAGCAGAGACCTGGCCTCGCCCAGCCTCTCCGCCAGCCGCCTCCTCCTCTCCTCTTCCATGTGTCTGACCACTCCCCCGGGCAGAACGTTCACGGCATGCACCGCCCTGCCCCCCGCCTCGCGGAGCACCAGGGTGCCCAGGGACTTGAGGGCCATGAACCTGCGCACCACCTCCTCGTCCACGCGGTGGATGCTTATGATGTTGCGCAGGCCGGGGTCGGAGGACGGCAACAGCAGGTCGGGCAGGCTGTGCACGGTCAGGGATACCGCGTGGCGCTCCAGCAACTGCCCCCACATGCACAGCTCGCGCAGGAGTCCCGCCGCCGCTGGTACCTCGATGCCCAGCGCCGCCTCCACCGCCCTTGCCGCCGCCACCTGGTGAGAAACGGAATCCCCTCCGCAGATGCGCGACACCAGGGGCACCAGGTTGTCCACGTGGGAGCCCCTCGCGAAGAGGTCGAATCCCCGGTAGCCGAAGGCCTGCAGCCGCGCCTCCCCGGGATTGCCCTCCTCGTCCCTCACCAGCCTTATAGAGGCGTTGCCGCTGATCCTGGTCACCGGATCTATCACCAGGTCCGCCATATATAACCCTTCCCGGACCGCGCCGCCCGGGCGTCCATGCCCGACGTCCTCTCCACGCGGCCCTTTCGATCCGTCAAGCAGTCCTCGCTTTTTCTAGCGCCTTCCCTCCCCGCCCAGGCGTCGCAACAGGGTGGCCGTGCCACCAGGACGCCGCCTGCGCAGGAGCGGCTCGGCGAGGCAGTACCTGAAAAAGCTGTGCGCGGTATCCTTTACCTCTCTTTCCAGCACCCCTTCCCTTTCCCCCGTGGCCCTCTCCAGCCTCCGCAGGGTCTCTCCCTTCAGGTCCTGAAAGGGCGGCAGCAGCGCCTCGTCGCAGGGACCCCTGCACCCTCCGCAGGGGACGCCGTAGGTACTGGGACAGAGCGCGCCGCACCCGTCCCTGGTCAGGGGGCCCATGCAGATGAAGCCCTGCTCCAGAAGGCATTGTCCCGCCTCGGGCACCGAGGAGATCAGCCTGCGGAGTCCCTCCCGAGGCCGCGGCGGCGAGCTAACCCCGCATTCTGAACACACCGTCGCTCCCAGGCGCGATGGAAGGGTGCCGGAGAGGGCCAGTCGCAAAAAGCCCTGGAGGAGGTCCTCCGGGGGAGGGCACCCGGGCAGGAAGGCGTCCACGCTCACGTAGGCGTCCACGGGCAGGAGGCGCTTCACCCCCTGCGGCGCACCCTCGATAGACGCCCCCTCCCCGTAACGCATCCGCATCATCCTCTCCTCGGTCAGGAGGTCCGCCAGCCCCGGCACCACCCCGAAACAGGCGCAGGTCCCCAGGGCCACCAGCTTATCCGCTTTCTGCCTCGCTTCCCTCAGCCTGCGGAAATCATCCCCGTGCCTAACCGTTCCCTCCAGCAGCAGCAGGTCCACCTCCGGGAGCTCCTTCTGGTCGAGCAGGAAGGGGGCGTAGGGGATGGCGTTCTCGCCGATGAAGGTGTAAAAATATTCCTCCATACTGAGGAGGACGTACTGGCACCCCAGGCAGGAGCTC
>FWPV01007112.1_pt1 | contig 20667 bp, 19 predicted proteins | sample 2228371 | NCBI WGS metagenome assembly FWPV01 (sample SAMEA103939776, study PRJEB20133) | metagenome | reverse complement strand
TTTCGTGGTTAAAATATCAGTAAAGAATCTTTTTTTTGATGGTATGGATTTACTTAAGGGATATTATTTTTCTCCGTGCTCTCCGTGTTCTCCGTGGTGAAAAAAATTATAATAAAATATGAATGTTGACAAATAACATCCAATTATACTCTTATCTTCGTGCCCTTCGTGGTTAAATACTCTACTTTTAACTTCAGCGCCCTCCCCCCTCACCTACCTCGACCCCTCAGTTATCTAGGGGACCATCCTTCGATAAACTCGGGAACCGCAGGCTCGGTGCGTCGCCTTGATTCCGGTTCGACAAGCTTACCTCGACGCCTCACCCTATGGAAGAGGGGGATTTGATATTACTTTATGGTTTTACTGAACGGATACTTTGTTTCTAACGGAAAAAATTCAAATATGAATCGCCCTGCCTTTTGATGCTCTTGCCGTTTCGAGAACGATTTCGGAAAGAGTCGGGTGCGCATGGATAACGGCTGCAATATCTGCCGGGGTCAGTCCAGAATTCTTTGCAAGCAGGAGTTCATGAATAAGCTCTGTCGCCTGAGCGCCTATTATATGGGCGCCGAGTATCCTGCGGCTTCTGGCGTCGGTTATCAGCTTTACGAATCCTTCATGTGTTCCGTCGGCAACCGCTTTCCCTATCCCCCTGAAAGGAAATTCCGCCTTTACATATTCGATTCCGCGCGCTCTTGCTTCATTCTCTGTAAGTCCGAAACTTCCTATCTGGGGCTCGCAATAAACAGCTCTTGGTATAAGCAGTGGATCGATCGCCGGTAGAGTCGATATACCGGCAATATGTTCGACCGCTATTTCCGCTTCCCTCGAGGCCACATGAGCCAGAAGCGGCGTCGCCACCACGTCTCCGATAGCATAAACTCCCGACGCCGGAGTTTCTCCGAAATCCTTTACAGAAATGAATCCCCTGTCGGTTATTATACCGATATTTTCCAGTCCTATGCCGTCGGTATTGGGCGTCCGGCCCACCACGACAAGAATTTTTTCCACCGAAACAGTCTCACGTGTTCCGTCGGAAGCTTCCAGAACCACGTCGACTCCGTTTTTGCTTTCGCTCATTGATACTGCTTTAGTCGAAGTAGCTATAACTATTCCTCTTTTGACAAATATTTTACGCAACAATGCCGTAATATCTTCGTCTTCTAAGGGCAGAATATTTTCCATTATTTCTACAAGATAAACCTTAACGCCGAAGCAGTTCATGATATAGCCGAACTCCACTCCGATCGCGCCGCCGCCGATAATCAACAGGCTTTTCGGAAGCTCTGTCATCATAAGCGCACCGGTAGACGAAAGAACCGTCGATTCGTTGAAATCGAATCCTGCGATCTTTCGTGGTCCTGAACCGGTTGCTATTATGATGTTTCGTCCGCTCAAAGTTCGACCGCCGTCGATTGCCACTTCATGGGGCGATTGGATGACGCCCCTTCCGAAAAAAACATTCACTCCGTTTTTTTTCAGCAGATAGGCGACGCCTTTGGATAATGTATCAGCCGCATTACGGGATAAAGCCTGTACTTTTGCATAATCGAACCCACCGCGATCAATTGCAATCCCCATGTTCTCGAGTTCGGAGGCGGATTTGTAGATTCCGGCCAGATGAATGAGGGTCTTTGACGGTATACAGCCCACATTAAGGCAGACGCCTCCCAGATGTTTCTCTTCAATTATTGCAACCGACATCTTAAGCTGGGCCGCTCTTAAGGCTGCGACGTATCCGCCCGGCCCGGCGCCGATAACTATAAGATCATAGTCAAAAGCACTCGGCATGAAGCTCCCTTTACATTTAATAAGTCTTTATATTTATTGTCCGGAAGAAATTTCGGATAAAATTATTCTTACCTAAAAGATCGTTTATTCTGTAATAAAAAAACGAGAGTTATCCGCTTACGAATAACCCCCGTTGGCTTGACAGATATTAATTATGCCGGGGTGATGGCTTCGGCCGGGCATACCTCAACGCAGGCGCCGCAGTCGGTACACTTATCCGCGTCTATAACATAGATCGGATCGCCTTCGCTTATCGCCCCGACCGGACATTCCGGAACACAGGTACCGCAGGCAAGACATGCATCGGTTATTTTATGAGCCATATAAACCTCCTTCTAAAAAATACTATTATTTGATGAGATCTATCATTTGATGCATTATATTTTACTACATCCGGCAGTCGTGTAAAGCATAAAATATACCCCGCTGCTGGATTGTGAATATACTACATATCTCAAGATGGTAAAATAGCTTTAAAGATATTTTTTCTACTCATGGCGGACGACTGAAAAATTGGCTTTTGGGCACCGCAGCCAAAGTCCCTTTGGAACTTTTTTTAGAAATACAATCACTTTACAATCCATATTTTATATGAATCGGACGGAATCACCATTATGCTGTTTTTGAATACAGTAGACGCACAAAACACCCTTTCAGTCGCGCCTTGATCCGGCGTTAGATTTATCCATGAAGCACCGTCGGAAGTAAACAGTACGTCGGTAAATCTTTCGGCGGTTCCCGTGCGTTCATATCCCCCTATTGCCCACACCCTGCCGTCGAAGGTAATTACCGAGTGATAAAGTTCCTTCGAAAATAGTGCTGAATCGGCAATACATGTCCAGTCGGTCCCGTTTGACGATTGCCATACATCACCGAAGCTTTTCTGTTTCCCCACGGCGTCATTGAACCCGCCCAGTAAAACAATCCTGTCGTTGAAAACCGTACAACCATGCCCGTAACGCTCCCCGAAGGGGGCATGCACAGCAACACGGTTCCAGTGTACGCCGTCGGCGGACGACCATACGTCGTTGAGAATCGGATCGTTTTCCGAATCGGAAAGGCCGCCGACAACCCATATTTTCGACTGAAAAACGACCGCGGCCTGATAGTGACGTTTACTGAAGGGAATCGTCGCCTCCCTTTCCCAGTTTACGCCGGTAGCAGAACTCCAGATCGCGCTATTGAAGGTACGGGGGGCCGTTTTACCGCCGATTACCCATATACGGTCTTTGAAAACGACCGTCGAATGGCCGAAGATCTTTCCAAACGGCGCCGTATCTGTGAGAAGAGTCCAGGACGATCCGTCGTTTGACGTCCAGACGTCGCTTCGTTTACCGCCGATAATAAAAAGCGCGTCTTTGAATGTTATAAAAGAATGACCGTTCCGGCCCAGTAACTCATCGGGTGGCTTGATGCTTTTCCATAGAAGCCCTGCATATACTGCAGTAGTATCATAAGAAATCAACCCTTCGTCATCGATAGCCCTGAATATACAGAGAAAACGTCTGACCGGAGCTCTGAAAGGCGGCAGAATAATGTCGCCGTCACCGGTTGTGATAAACTCACCCTTTGCACCTATGTCCCATCCCATAGATACTATTCCGCCGTCGTCTTCTGCGGTACCGGTAAGAAGCAGCGAATCGAAAATGCCTATAAAGGTATCAGGCGGTGCTTTTACTACAGGCGGTGTTCTTTTTTTACGGCCCGGATAATCTTTACTTGAAGGAAAAAGAGTTGCGGCCTCAAGTATTGAATCTGCTTTTGCTTTATTCGTAGGCGGAGGTTCTGGAGAAAGCACCTTTCGGTACGGTTTGGATAAAGAATCGGGAATAACTGCGGCTTCAAGAAAGATGTTATTTGAGGGGACGTACGCCCCGCTTTCAATCGGGATCGAAAGTATGTCCGGGAAAATGTCGCTACGGCCCGACCTGATCCGCAGTGAACAGACAAGCGCCCTATACCCCTTGTGAAGCGATTTTATAATTGCGGAATACGTTCCGGCCGGAATTCCACCAGCAGTTATATTGCCGGACGAGTCACTCATAAAGGAAAAAGGCGTGCCTGTAAGTGCGGCTATTGCTCTGTGATCTTTCCCGCCTTCAACGTTTACCCGAAACCGCAGGGAACCTACAGGACGAAGCGTATCCCCTCTCCGGATCGTGTCTGCGTTGGTTGATGCAGGGATAATTCCCATAACCCAGAAATTTTTCTGTCTGGCAAGAAGTATATAATGACCGGAATCGGGGAGCATAATCTCATAATTCCCCGCTCGTCCGGTTCTACGGCAGCATGTCGCTCCGCGCGGAAAAAGATATTTTTCCGATGCGTCAATTGTCTGGAAGTTTGTACGGTAAAGACATACATCTGCGTTCCTTGCCGGCCTGCCCTGCTCATCGTAAATGGTTCCTGTTATTACAGGTTGGCTTAGAGAAGTTGCAAAAACAGATGCGGTCAAGCTAAAAAATAAAGCGATTACCGACACTAGTCTGTCCGATAACACCCTGATATTCATTTTCATTACGATCTGCGTTCGGAAAGACGATGATAGAGGTGATATAAAAGAAATAAAACCGCAGTGGCTGTTATAACAATCCCTGCAAAAAACAATTTACAGAAATTTCTGCATTTCATCTCATATTTGCATAGTTTCTGTTCATACTGCGGATGGACAGTTTGCGCGGCTTTATCTTCTTCGGCCCTTTCAGAGTGACGCCTGCTGTGGTTGACTATCTTCTCTGTGAGCAACTCTTCTACATTGTGAAAAGCAGCCTCTCCGGTTTCAGATCTCATTTTTCTTTGCATTCCTCTCCTGTCTCTCGAAAAAACGGCGTCGTGCCTCGTCCCTTATCCGTTCGACACGCTTTTCCATTACCTGTTCCCAGAGTTTCTCCTCATCCATACTGAATAGTTCGTGTATGATTTTAAGATAATAGGCGGCGCCCGTCGAGTAAAGCCGATGAAGGAAGAGAATCTTGCCTTCGGTTATCACTTCGTCGAATACCGAATCCACCGGAATTGCGGTTTCGGTTACTTTGCTCGGAAACAGTTTATGCAGTGCGGCAAGAAAAGCACGCTGTCTTTTGGTGTTCCTGAAAAAATTAGGGATGATACGGGATATTGATGCTCCACCAGGATATCTTTCCGCTATTGTTTTCTGCATTTCGACAAGGCCGTCGATTGCAAATTGCTTGAGTTCTGTGGGGACGAAGATTTCATCCGCTGCTAAAATTGCGGCTCCCTGCAATCTGTCTAAGCCCGGAGCGTTATCTATCAGCACTACATCATAAAACCGTTCCAAACCGCATGCTTTTATTGCTTTTTTTAGTATCAGTATATCGGAGATATCGGCGTCGCACAGGTCTTTTTCGGAAGTAATAATATGGAGATTTTCGAGTCCGGTTTTTCTTACCGACCGGAGAAGCAATTCAGGTGCATTCCGGTCAGGGCTGCGCAATACATCGCGAATAGAAGGGTTTCTGCTTCCCACACCTAGCATGGTCGAGAGATTGTGTTGACTGTCGTTGTCGATAACACATACCCTGAATCCGCACAGAGCTAGGGCCTGAGCGGTACTTCCGGTAAAAGTTGTTTTACCCACCCCGCCTTTATGGTTGAGCACTGCAACTATCCGCATGATTTTAATTTACTAAATCGTAGAGAGTCAAAACAATCAGCATTAAACGGTTTTAAACAATCGTTAATGTATTTTTTATTTTATGAAAAAAACGGTTCTTCCCGAATCCGACGATATTTTCAAAAAAAGAGTCGAGAATCTCCAGAAACGCAGTGCTCCCCTCGCCGACAGGATGAGGCCGCGTACGCTGGAGGAGTTTATCGGCCAGGAGCATATTCTGGGGCCGGGGAGGCTGCTTCGCCGGGCAATTCAGATAGATCAGCTTTCGAGCCTTATTTTCTACGGCCCCCCGGGTACAGGGAAGACGACACTTGCACGTATTATAGCCAATACGACAAAGGCACAATTTATAACTATAAATGCCGTACTTGCAGGTGTAAAGGAAATAAGGGAGGCCATCGAGAAGGCGCAGGAATATCTTTCGCTTTACGAAAAACGTACCATACTTTTTATAGACGAGGTGCATCGTTTCAATAAGGCTCAGCAGGATGCACTTTTACCACATGTTGAAAGTGGCTTAATTACCCTCATCGGAGCTACCACCGAAAACCCGTATTTCGAAGTCAACAAGGCGCTTGTTTCCCGCTCACGTATATTCCAGCTCAGGTCGCTCGGACAGGATGATCTAAAGACTGTTGTTCTCCAGGCTCTGAACGATACCGAAAGAGGATACGGAAAGCTTAAAATTGAAATTGATCCTGATGGTCTTGAACATATGGTAAAAACCGCAAACGGTGATGCGCGGGCCGTACTCAATGCTCTGGAGCTTGCCGTAGAGACTACCCCCACCTCCGAAGACGGCGTTATCCGGATCGACAGGTCGATAATCGAAGAGTCTATACAAAAAAGAGCAGTTCTTTACGACAGAGACGGCGACGCCCACTATGATACCGTTTCGGCGTTTATCAAATCGATACGGGGCTCAGATCCTGACGCAGCACTTTACTGGATGGCAAAGATGCTATATGCGGGAGAGGACCCGCGCTTTATCTTCCGACGTATGCTTATTCTTGCCTGTGAAGATGTTGGAATGGCTGATCCTAAGGCTCTCGGCATAGTAATGGATGCTGCCAGGGCGTTTGATTATGTAGGGCTTCCCGAAGGAAGATACCATCTTGCCCATGCGTGTATCTATCTTTCCACCGCTCCGAAAAGCAATTCAAGCATGGCGTTTTTCGATGCACTTGAAACCGTAAGAAAGCAGACGGAAGACGAAGTGCCCAACCATCTTTGTGATTCTACCAGAGATAGCGAGGGTTTTGGTCACGGGGCAGGATACCTGTATCCCCATGCCTACCGCGATCACTGGGTTGCCCAACAGTACCTCCCGTCTTCACTTCAGGGGAAAGTATTCTATCAGCCTTCAGATCAGGGGTACGAAAAAACAATATCAGAAGCTGTGGCAAGACGCCGCGAAGCACAGCTCGAAGCAATGGCGGAAGAAGACGACTCTTCGCCGCTTACATGTACGAAAGAAAAACGGCACGATTCCTCCCTTCAGCAATGGATGAAAAGATCGCTTGGAATGAGGGGGGCGATGCTGGAGAAAACCACAGAGCGGCTTCTCGGAATCGCAGCATTGCAACCTTCGGACATTGTGCTCGATCTTTATACCAGAACCGGTATAATTGCTTTTGCGGCCTCGCGTATAATAAGAGAAGGCGGGGTTTGGGCCATTGCCCATTCCAGAGATTCGTTTATTACAGCTACGGCACTTGCCGAACGTCTCGATATACTTTCAAGACCGCATATTATCGAGAGCTCATGGAACAGCTTCGAAAACGATCTTTTCAAAGCAGCCGGAGATGGAATAAGGTTCGACAAGATTCTCGGACGCAATATATTTACTAAAGTAAATGATAGAGAAACGCTTCTGAGAAGAATTACAGCTCTGCTTGCGGATGAAGGGCATGTTATGCTTGCCGAAGCGGTTCCTTCTGCGGCTCAGCGGCTGTCAGCGCTTATTGAATTTACGGAAGAAGAGCACCGTTTGAAGGCTGCGCTTCTTGAATGTGAAGAGAGGCTTTTTTGCAATCCGGATGACCCTATGGTCAATTGGGATTCTTCTTTACTTTATAAGACGCTTTCGGCGATAAGTGGGGTTTCTGTAGAAATTTTTCCCAAAAAGGTTCAGGAACTGAGACAAATAAAGCCGGCGGACATTGAGTTCTGGTTCAGAATAACTTCTCAGGAAGCAAAACGTAAATCGCTTGGTGATCTGTGTATTGAAAAATACGGGGATCCTGTATTGAAGAGACTTAAAGAACTTTTCCATAGCCGATTGGATTATAAACATGTGCCGTGGAATACCGAAACACTTTATATTGACATAAGAAAGACGCACCATGGAGCATGATTTTGTAATAATAAAGAGTATTAGGCGTTTGCTGAATAGGAATATATCAGAAGGGTGCAGGCCGGGCATATCGATTTATGTCAATAAAATATTAGCCTTTCTGATATTAACAATATTGCTTTCGACTACCGTAATGGCAGAACCTATAGTGGTTTGCGGAAAGTGTTTCCCCTCTCTGCTGGGTAAACCCGTTAAGGATCTGCGCGTATGTATAGAGCCGGAACGTGCAATTCCGTTTCAGGTGGATGAGGTTACGGCAGAAGGCGAGTATATATGCGACAGCGGAAAATATGCAAATAGCGGAGAGGGCAACGGACTTTTGGATTCGGCCGATGAGATTGTTTTTCTGTGTGAAGACTGTATTCCGTGCAGAGATACATCCGCACTTGATTCCGCATTCAGGCGTAGAGAAGGAACAGTATTTTACCGATTGACAATTGACACAGGAAATTCATGCCGTGCGGTTTATGTTATTTACGATCCGTCGGTTTCGGTTTCGTCTGTAAGATATATATATTATAACAATTCCCAACAGATGTTGCAGACTCCATGGTACTATGCCCAGTTCGGCCGGGAACGGTTTCATTTCGTAGACGCCGGAATTGTAGATTCCGACGGAAAAACCACTATAAAACTCACAAAAGAGCTTAAAATTGAGATTTTTCTGAGTGCATTGTGGGGGATACTGCCGATTCGCTATTCGGAAAACAACATCATATGCTTTGTGGAGAGATATAAATGCGGGCCTGTGCGTCTTATTCGTCGCGGAGATATTCATTTGCGTCTGGGGTTTGGAATTAAGGGAAGCAATGCAAAGCTGAACCAGATATGCTATCCGGAGGTTGTACGGGTACCGGTGGAATTAAATCTACCCATAAGGTTCAAACATTTCGTCAGAGAAGCATGGATCGAGATGTGTCCTGTAATCGATAAGGCAGGGGGTGAGTTTGTCTTTTCGATACCCGACTCTCCCTGCCGCCTGCGGGAGCGTATCGATGGAGAAATTCCTTTCGATTCTCTTATCCCGTGCTCTCCCGATCGATACAATTTCACGGTTATGAAAAGCGGTACCGGTATAGGATGGATGCTTCTGACGAATCTGCCAAAGATTTTCGTCAACGGAAGCGGATTTATCTTCCGTCGTCCGTCACCCCGCAATGGCCTTGCCGAATGCGGATACAGGCTGGTAATCCATGATATTCCGCGAGGCCGTTATGATATAACGAACTGGGTGCTGTTTTCTCAAAAGTCGGAATCGGAAATAGGGGATATGATCAATAAGATAATAAACCCGGCAGAAATCCGTATAGGAAGTGATATATCAAGAAACATTTTTTCCAAACCCTGAGGGAAGAATCGATGTATACTCCGGAAAACACAGAGGAATTATCTTAAGCCACTTGAATTATTGAATAGATTTGTTGTATGATGAAAAGAACAATCTCAATATAAATTATATAACAGGCAAAGATGGCTTCTGCAAAAGAAACTCATAAAGAGAAAACAAATAATACCGAACACGACAGTGATCAGTTGCGACATAAAGACAATGCTTTCGGCGTACTGGCAAATCTTTGCGATATGGTAATCGGCTTTCGGCAGCCCTATGAGGATCTTGCCGAACAGATCGAAGACCGCGCCTATGAACTCTGCGAGAGCGGAAAACTGGAAAAAGCAGTTGAACTTCTGTGCGGTGTCTGCAGTTTTTTCGAGCGTATGATTGACAAAAACGAAGAACAGTGCCGCGATCTTGCAGACGTCTATTTGTTGATCGGACAGCTTTACCAGTATGCAGGCAGGTATGAAGAAAGTATTACATGGTTTTCCCGTTCTGCCGTGGTTGACGACCGTTACGCGGTACCTTTTCATAACATGGCGGCGTCGTATAGTTATCTTCACGACTACGAAAATGCCATAAAAAGTCTCGAACAGGAGATCGCCGTTGCGGAAGGCAATTATTACTCCTATCTTTTGCTTGCAGATTTGTATGAAAAGGTGAGTCGTACAAAAGAGGTTGAGAATTGCCTCAAACGGCTTCTCGAACGGGATCCGGAGAATATTCAGGGGCTACACCATCTTATCAGACATTACGAAAAGACCGATCCGGCTATCGACACGACGCTTTTAATTCGAAGGCTTCTTTCCGTCAACAAAAAATTCAACCGTACCGAGGCTATAATTCGTTGTTACTATTTGTGCAGGGAAGGGAAGTATGCAGAAATAATCGATTTTCTCAGTAAACGCCGCCGGGAGGCAGATGGTGGAATGGTGGCGTCGCTTATTCTGGCCCACACATACGGAGAAATGCGACAGTACAGCAGGAGACGGCAGATTCTTAACGAATTCAAAATTCAGCATAATGGCCGAAAAGAGGCAATAATCGCAAAAATAAAGGAATTCGGAACAATATTCGGCGAACAGGCGGCAGCTTTACTACGCAAACAGCTTCTCCTTTCTCAAGATGACTCCTTGCCGGAAATGACCAGTTGATTTTATAGATTATTATCCTTTACAAAATTATCATACTTCGCAACAGTGGATTTTTGATTAAACAAATAACTATCCGGTAAAGTATTTTTAATAGTGGTATAATATTTAATATCAAACCAGGCAATCTTACCAAAAACAAATGAGCTGTTTTATTAGATATACAAACGCGATACGCATATCGTTCGGTTTTGCTTTTGTGTTGCTATTCAGCCGATGCTATCTGTTGAAGCAGGGAGGATATATGCTCTCTCACCAGATAAAGGCCAGAAGTATCGCCCGTCTTATGCTCGACACTACTCTCTCCGAAAAAGAAATCCATTTTTTCAATGAACTTGAAAATATCAGAAAATTCGCATCAGATAGTATCGAATTGGTTCGTAACAAAAATTACACCCGGATCGTATACCTTGACAGTTCATATCTTCTGGCAATGCTTAGCGCTGCAGATTCTGCAAGTTTCAGAGTTAAGAATTGGTGTTACCCGTTCTTAGGATGTTTTCCTTTGAGAAGTTATTTCGACATAAAAGACGCCCAAAAAGAAGCCCGACGACTTGCAGGCAACGGATATGAAATAAACATCGAGAAAGTTGACGGATACAGTACACTAGGTATATTTTCAGATCCGGTTTACAGCTTTATGAAAGATTATCCTTTATTTACTCTTGCAAGTTACATTTTTCACGAACAGACCCATGCGACAGTATATCTGAAAGATGTTCAGTTCAGCGAGGAACTTGCAACATTTATAGGACAGGAGGGGGCACTTAAATATATACAGCACCGCGTTGGCTTAGATTCGCCTCAGTATATCGATGCACAAAATTTTCTTAAAGATCAGAAGATATATCTCAGTCTTATCCGTAAACTTATTGACGAACTCGACAGCTTGTACAGCCTCCCTCTCGAGCGCTACATTAAAATAGAAAAAAAAAGGATGATTATTGATAATTTCAAATATCGGCTTAAAAACGACTACAATAACCTTTTTTCAACCACATATTATCGTGGAATAGAAAAACATTCTTTCAACAACGCCTATCTTGCAGTTCGGAGGACTTATACGTACGACCTTGGCCTTTTCGAGCAATTATACAAAAAAAAGAACAATAATCTGAAGGATGTTGTTCGTTTTGCAGTCTCTCTCAAAAAACAAAAGGGCGATCCGAAAGAAATTCTAAAAAAAGAATTGGGATTATGAGGAAAAGTAAATCTATCGAAAGCGATAAAATGGGTATTAGGGCTGTAATTTTTGATTTTGACGGGGTGTGTATCGATACCGAAACTGCACGATATATGTCTTATAAGAAGATTTGCAGGGATTACGGTTTCGATCTCCCGATTGTCGAATGGATAAAAAACATAGGCAAGGCGTCATGGGTTTCGCATCCATTTGATCTTCTTGAGAGGGAAACCGGTTATAGACTCAACCGTGCGGAACTGGAATCACGCCATCGTATTATAGAAGAAGAGATTGCCGACGAAATGCCGCTTAGCGCAGGGCTCTTAGAGCGTCTCAATGAAGCAAAATCACTGGGAATACTTCTAGGTATAGCTTCAAGTTCCTCTCACAGATGGGTGGACGGCCATTTGAAAAGACGGGATATTATAGATTTTTTTGATGTTATTATTTGCAAAGAAGATACCGTTTTGCACAAACCCGACCCTGCCCCTTACAAAGCTGCATTGGATAGGCTTGGAATCGTGCCCGCAAATGCTATTGCTGTGGAAGACTCCGAGGCCGGCCTTGCTTCGGCGAAAGCCGCCGGACTTTATTGTATAGCAATCCCGGGCAATATGACAAACGGCATGGATCTCGGAAAAGCTGATAGAATTATTAAGTCTCTTGAAGAAGTGTCGTGGAGAGAGTTAAGTCGGATATTGTAATAGCTTTTCCGTTTTTTAATATTTCTTTTGTATTGATTACTCTTGCACTTACCCATAGGTAATACCTATCTTTGAATTATGAGAGACAGGTTGATCGGCTATATAGTTATAAGTATTGTTTTACTTTTTCTCATCTTTCCTCTGACTTACTTTAAATGGAAGATATGGGTACCGGTGGTCTCCCGTACCGTTGCTTTTACTAATGTAGCTACCCTGTCCTTTGTTTCGGTTCAGGAACCGGTAAGAGTAAAAGGAGTTGTAGTTGGTAGTGTTTCAGATGTTTCGGTTAATAATGATACTGCTTTTGTGAAAATCGAAACTAATAAAGCACTTGATTTCTATGAGGGCTATTCAGTAACAGTCGTTTCAAAAGGAGTAATGGGAGACCGGTATATCGATATATTTCTCGGGGATAAAAGAAAACCAGTTATACCTTCCGAATCGCTATTGGTCGGGAAAGTAAATACAGGCGCCGATGATGCACTTTTATATATGGAGAGTTTCAGGTCGGCGGTTCATACCCTTACCGAAATTTCTGAAATTCTGAAAAACGGTTCTGTTGAAAAAAAATCGTTGATACTCCATTTCCGACAATTCACGGTACAAATGGATTCAATCATCCGTTCTGTCGCGTCTCTTATTAATGGTATCGACGCCTCATTTAAACAGGGGATTGATTCTGCCCTTATTATCTTAGACAATACTATGGAGTTAACCAAAGAAGCAACAAACGAAGCTCCTAAGGTCATTAAGACGATAAATAATATAATTTATTCTATTGAAAAGGCTATGACAAAGGTCGATACCCTAATAAGCCGGCTTAATGCGGTAATAGAAAAATTTGAGGATTCCGGTTTAATAAGTTGGAAAGACTATACAAAATCAATACGTAAGAATCTAATTGAACTACAATCTATTTTACATAAAATTGAATACGATCCGATAACGCTTCCTGTGAAGCTATATTAGCAAAAAACAAACCACATCCCCTTTTTTGATCTTAAACGATTTAAAGAATAGAAAGTCAAAATTAAATTAACTTATCTAAAAATCAAGCGTTTAGTTTCTGACAAGCCTTTTCGGATTCTTCGACTTGAAGCTGCGCCCATTTATCTATTTTTTCCATTGTCAGCCTATAAGTTGAATCGATAAGATTCGAAACAGAGTCTGCCAGATTACCAAGCAGCTCTCTTGCCTGTTTAAATCCCTCGTCGATTGCTTTCTTAATAATTTCTGTAAATTCCTCCGTCTTCCCATTGAAAAAGCCGAAAAATGAAACTGCAAAGTCAACAATTCTTTGAGATGTGTTCTCTGCATTCCAGTATTCCGGCAGTTGAACCAGCTCGGAGTCTCCTAAATCTTCTATTGATTTTTCTTCTTCAATATCTATATCTATTCCTATACTTTTAAGGAACCCTTTTAATAGCTCTTTTCTTATCATATCATAGCTGTTTTTGATATATTCTACAATTTTCTCTAAATCCTCTTTATCACCCTTACCGGAAACTTCCAGCAAAGCTTTGCTATATTCTAGACTTTGCATGCTTATACTTATGGTATCTCCGTCTTTAGATATATAATTAAAAGATATTGAGTCGGATGAGTAATACTCCGACACTATACGGGCGTCGATTGTACTTTGTTTATTTAATAAATGAGTTCTTTCCTTAGAAATTGGTATTGCCTCATCAGAACGGTAATAACTGGTGGGGGTTATTAATGATGAATTCACTGCTCCGATTGTCATATTTCCTCCTTGAATTATCGGTAGTTTGCCTTTGTTCCTGGCGTTTTATACAAAATTCATCGGAATTTTAGTAAAAAATCTTTATCTTTTTTTTAAAAAAATTCTTTTTCATCGGTTGGAAGGTAATCTACCGAAAAGGCACTTTTTGAAATTCTTTTTTTTTTTTTCTTTATTTTTTTTTTTTTTTTATTTAATTCTTTTTTTTTTTAATTATTTTTTATTTTTTTTTTTTTTTAAAAAAACATTTGACATTTTATCCAATAATAGTATATTGAAGACGCATTAAAAATAGAAATGGTAAATGTTGATAACTTTTTGTTGATAAGTAGTTGAAAGTTTGTTGACAACAAGTGGATTAAGTATGAATAATGTTTAATCGTAAAAGTAATTTAAATGTTTATTTGTTAAAATACAAGGAGTTACAATAGTTTATCTTTATCTTGGTATCAATACTGTTATTAACGAATATTCACGATGCCTATAATACACTCTGTCAATAGAAGCCGGTGTTGATAATATGTTAGCAAATAATAATTTGTCGCAAAATCCAGCTGTTATGTCGTTATGGCAATACTGTCTTGAAAAAATTCTCGAAAAAGTCGGTCCCCATAGTTATGAAACTTGGTTTCGCACAACCGACCTTTTGCTTGATAATGATGGGAAGGTTCAGATCCAGGTGCCAAATCAATTTTTTGCCGATTTCATAGAAGAGCATTTTACCACTTTGATTAAAGAAACACTTTTTAGTGCAGGTATAGACTTTTCGTCTCTTACTTTTGTACCTGTTGAAAAAGAGTGGAAAGTTTTTCAACCGATCACAGAAGAAATAACCGAAACACGAACACGTAAAATCCATCAGACAATTGAAAAAAGGGGACAATTTCATCCTAATTACACTTTTTCTACGTTTGTTGTCGGAGATAGTAATCGCATGGCCCATGCAGCATCGATGGCGGTTGCGGAAGCTCCGGGAAAAACATCCTTTAATCCCCTTGTTATTTACGGGGGTACCGGCTTAGGCAAGACTCATCTTTTGCAGGCTATCGGCCGATTCGCCCATACGGAAGGAACAGCTGTAAATGTTGTTTATATTACCAGTGAGGAATTTACAAATCAATACATCGATTATGTGGTACATAAAAAAGATTCGACTTCCTTTTACAAGAAATTTCGTGCAGTCGATCTTTTACTTATAGATGATATTCAGTTTTTCAGCGGAAAAACCAGCACTCAGAAAGAATTCTATCGTATTTTCAACCGCCTTCTTTTAGAAAATAAGCAGATCGTTCTGTCTTCCGACCGTCAACCCGAAAAAATTACGGATATGATGGAACACCTCATCAATCGCTTCATGGGCGGCTTGATTACCGATATTCAACCGCCGAATCTTGAAACCCGTATTGCAATACTCAGGAAAAAAGCCGAGATCGACGGTATATCCCTTCCTGAAGATGTAATTCAGTTCATCGCAGCCAATATTACTTCAAATGTCAGGGAACTTGAAGGATCGCTGATTAAACTAATCGCATCGGCCTCTTTTACCGGAAGAGATATAACTCTTGAAGCGGCAAAAGAGCTTTGCGGCGACATCATATCAAACAAAGAAGAACGGATTTCTATGAAATATATAAAAGAAATAACCGCCGAGGCTTTCAATATAAGCCCAAACCAGCTCTCTGCTCATAGCCGTAAACACGATGTGACGCTTCCTCGCTCGATAGCAATGTACTTATGCAAGAAATGGACAAAGCAGTCGTTGCGTTCCATCGGCCTGGAATTTGGGGGCCGTGATTACTCTACGGTTTTGCATGCCTATAAAAGAGTAGAGGCTGAAAAAGCGGAAAATGATGAAATAAGACGGAAAGTAGATGCGTTGGAACGCCTTATTAAATCGAAAGCCTGATGGCTCAAGCCTATTTTATCAGACGCAAACATCTTTGTCAAAGGATGATACCGCACTTTCAATATCATCAAATACTTCAATTTTTTTCTCAAGATTGGTTATTTCGAGAAGGTTGCGTATCAACTTGTTTACATTTGCTATTTTAATGTCGCCGTTTAATCGGGCAAGGCGGTTTTTTACATCAACTATCAGCGCCAAACACAAACTGCTTATATAGTTTGACTTGGCCATATTCAAAACTATCCGCAACTTTCCCTTATCGATAAGCTCATAACAAATGCTTCTTAAAGCATCGACATCTTCATGAAGTATATTACCTTCAGTCGCCAGCTCTACAATATCGTCATATTCATTTATCGAAAAATTCATACTTTCTCGTTTTTATCATATTAAATGGATTTTACAATTAAAAAAGAATAAAAATCAACTCATAATGTATTTTTGTTTTTATTACAAACAGGTACGTTTTCTCAAGGGGTCTTTTGATGAAATGGAATTTTTCCATCTTTTTAGTTATGATTTTTATGTTTCTCTTGCCGCTCCTGTGCAGTAAATCGGATAAAAACAGTGCCGATTTGCAAACACAGAATATGAGGGACAAAAAAAGTTCCTCAAAAGACGCGGTCAAAACCATCGATAGTCTGGATGAGTTGTTCTCTATAGTAGAAAATACTCCGGGAAAGCTGCTTGTATTCGATATTTATGCCGACTGGTGTAAACCGTGCCTGATTCTTTCTCCAATATTTTCGAGATTGGCAAGCGACTATTCGAAACGCGCTCTTTTCTTTCGGATCAATATTCAGAATAATCCGGAAATAGCCTCTGCATTCCGCGTACAAAGCATTCCTTTAGTAGTATTTATGAAAGATAAAGAGGTGGTATACAGGGTCACCGGTCTCCGTGAGCGCGAAGAATACGAACGCGTGATTACGACCTGCGGCCACTCTTCGGTATCACCGGAAGAGTGTAAAGCCATGTTGAATCAAAACCTATGATCCCTCATGGGTTAATCCTTCTCTGTTAATCGGGTTTTGCTTCTTAACAATATTTAAAATTAAACCCATTTTATTTGTATATCTTTTCAGTAAACCCATACTTCTTATTCATAGATCATATCATATCATATCAATAGTAAAGAGAAAAAACACCATAGAAAAACATATCCCAATGCCAGTTGGCAAGATCATTATTTGTTTTTTTTACCACGAAGGGCACGAAGAAATTATATGCCTTTTCAATTGGCACTTTACAAATACACTCATTAATCATAAATCAGGAATCAAAATAAAAAACCACGGAGAACACGGAGAGCACGGAGAAAAATTCTTTTTTAATATTTAAACCCTATTTACAGAGATAACATCTGTGGTAAAAGAAAAGATATAAACTGATCCACTTGCCTTATGGTGTGTTTTGTCCTCACCCACCTTGCTCCCTCGGTTAACTCGGGAACCGCATGCTCGGTGCGTCGCCTTGCATCCGCGGTTCTACAAAGCTCACCGCGACCTCTCTCCCACAGGAAGAAGGGAAATTGACTATTACCTTAAGGGTTCACTGAACGGATACTTTTTTATTTACAAAGAATAAAAATTCTTTATTCGTTTTTTTCTTATGATTTTACATCTTGCTTATTAGCAAGCATTTTATCAACAGCTTTTGCAAGCCTTGCTTTCCGGTTTGCGGCTTTATTTTTATGGATTAGTCCGCTTTTTACGCTTTTATCTATGACAGAGAAAGCATTTCGCAGCTCTTCCTGTGCAACTTTGGGATCTTTTGCCGCAAGAACCTTCTTTGTTGCAGTAGCAAGACGTGAACGCCCCATCCTATTTATGAGATTTGCCTTTCTGCTTTTTCTGATATCTTTCTCTACCGATTTATGGCGTTGCATTTATATTATTCTCCCTTAAAATTGAGATTGTATCTGATATATCTACTGACGCAAAGAATACTTGTTAAAAATAACTTATTTTATTTCTATTATCAACTATTCCGTTGTCGGATGAATTAACAGGCTTAAACGGATACGAGAAAAAATTATAATTTTCACACTAAATCTATTATTTTTTTTCTATGGAAACTTCCGATTCACTTAAACCGGTTCCCGAAAAAGAAAACGATATTTTCTATCAGAAAGATATGCCCGTTTTAGGCGACGCGATAGAAGGATACCGTATTGAGGAACTGATTCATATCAATTCCCTGCTGTCTTTTTACAGAGGAAAATCAGAAACAAACCCCATCGAAGCTACAATTATTGTCTGCAGACCGGAAACGTCAGCGTCTTTCAGAAAATCATTCGAGCTTTCACGTAATCTTTTGGCTCGTATAACCATTCAGACCATTCCCAAAATTCTGGGCGCCGGGGTATGGGGCAAAGATCAACCGGTTATGATACGTCAGTATATACCAGGCAAAACCCTGCGCAACTATCTTGACATTGCCGAATCGTTTCCATCGTATGTCTGTATCGCCGTTGCAGAACTGGTTACAGAAGCTCTTGCCCAAATCTCAGACGCTATAGAAGAGAGCCGTCTGGCAGGTTTTTTGCACCGGTGTGTCTGGGAGATAAAACCCTCAGATATTGTTATAGATCCCTCCGGAAAACTTTTCATTCTTTCTCCATGCATCGACCACAGTTTTGATGTACGGTCATATAAAACCAAAACCGATATCAACGAACAACCCCCTTACAGCCCGATGATAGACAATTCGACCATTATTTATTCTCTCGGAAAACTGATAATTAATATGCTTTACGGCATTTCCCCGATTCCTGATAGAAAAAAAACAAAAGACGATGTGCAGAAACTTACAGCTCTGGCCGAACAGTGCGGCGTTGAAACAGGAAACAGCCCGACCGGACAATTTCATTCATTGTTCGATTTTCTTGATGCAATAAGAGAACTGAAATCTAAAACCGGAATCAGAATATCTTCAATGGAAATAGTAGAGAGTTACTTTGCAAACAAATAATATACATATAAATAAACGGGATGTTTTTTTTACCACGAAGAACACGAAGGGCACGAAGAAATTATTATTTATTCTATTTCAATTATCAATTTACAAATACACTAATCATAAAATAAGAATCAAGATAAAAACCACGGAGAACACGGAGAGCACGGAGAAAAAACTTTTCTGATATTTAAACCATATTTACAAAACAAAGAACAAAAAGATATATCTTTTCTATTTGATAATTCTCTACGGTTATCGAGGGAGATCCCCGAGTTTATCGAGGGATCGAGGGACGGGTTCACTGAACGGATACGAAATACGGTCCGTGAAACTCACCCCCGGCCCCTCTCTTGTAAAGAGAGGGGGGTTGGTGTTGTATTCAGTGATTACGGATTGTATATTCAAAAGAACTTCAGACTCCTTGAATCGCAAAATTTTTATACCAAGCGTATTGCAAACAAGGCATCTCAATTCGTCCTGCTTTTTCTTCATTGCACGCGATTGTCCGTCAAGTTCGACAATCAAACGTGCTTTATGTAAATAAAAATCGGAAACAATGATTCTTTTTCGTCCATAATATTTGAATTCAATCGGATGTTGATGGAGGAATTTCATTCCCATTAATCTCCGGTTACGAACGTGTTCCCAAAGAACCCTTTCTCAGGAAGTTGATTTTTTCCGTAGATTGCGTGCCGTGACTTTCGCTTTTTCTTCCATATTTTACCCGGCTTCGATTCTACTGTATCAACTCACCCCCCGGCTGTCGCCGTTTCCCCTCTCTTGCCAAGAGAGGGGATCAAGGAATGAGTTCGAACATATTAAGCTGTTCATTGCCGTCGGCCTTTTTCTTTAATTTATGTTTTTTTGAAATAATTTCCTCAGGGCCTGGCAGAAAAAATGGCAGCTTTTCTTTTCCGCCGGAAATATTCACAATATTAAAGCTGCAATCCTCTTTGCTGAACTCGCAACGACCAAGGAGCATATTCGGAAAATTTCGGTATCCGCCGCAAATAAGCCTGGGTTCGGCGGGATTCCGTGAATATTGTAGCCTTCTTATTGCCGCCGAGCCTTGCGATTTCTGCAAATCATTTATTCAATCGGGCTGCCGTTGCGTCCAACGTGCGGTTAGGACGCTGCGACATCGTCAAGCGGAGTCTTCGGAGCTTGATAGAACGATACTTTTGCCTACCCCTAGTCCAAGCAGGCATTTAGGTGGTGGGCCGCTTTGGGCCCGGAACCGCCATGCGTTTGTTGGGCGCATGTTACCAGTCGGGCTCATCGTCTTCTCTGTTTTTATTCTTCGGCACCCGCTCTTTTCAGCAGCCGGACAGGCGATGCACTGAGCAAAGCCGAAGTGACGGCCGGTTGCGTGTCTTTATTCTTTAAAAACCCTGCTCAGTATGTCAAGCTCCCATTTATACAATACCAGCCCGTCACAGGCAACGAAACTCAATGGCTTTCTAATCCATGCTGTTGACGTCGGATACGCATTCTGACGGAGCACCTTCCCAAGAACATGCGGCTTTCCAAGAGGCATTTTCTTGTTGCCGTCTACAGGCATGGCGACAAATATAGGATTGGTGACGCTTCGGGTCACCTCCGATTCATCACGAAATACAAGCCAGCTACCATCGGGGGAGAATTGGAAATCGGAAACATATAGACCATCAATATCAATGTCGGAGAAAATCGAGATTTCCTGAGCAAGCAATTCAATAAAACGCTTTTCAGGATCGGGATTAGTCCAGTTGGCGAGATAGACTTTATAGTTACTGCGTCCCACTCGTTCTATTTCAACAAGTATGGCAATTGGAAGTGTCGGATGCATTACAAGTTGGTCTAATCGCCGGAATTCCTTGAGACTATTGAAAAGATCGCAAAAGGGGTGAGGAACAGGCTTG
>FWPV01006925.1_pt1 | contig 20671 bp, 19 predicted proteins | sample 2228371 | NCBI WGS metagenome assembly FWPV01 (sample SAMEA103939776, study PRJEB20133) | metagenome | reverse complement strand
AAAATTTTGGAAACCCACGGGTCAAGGCATTACCTGGGGTTTGACAGCAGGAAAATAATGTGTTATTATGGTAGACGGCAAGCGGTTGCCATTTACCGTATACAACAAAAGGATATGCGATGAAGAGAGTGTATGTAAGGGAAGATGCCTGCATGGGCTGTGGGCTTTGCCGGGTCTATTGCCTGGTGGAGCATTCCAGGTCGCAAGATATTATAAAAGCTTTTAAGAAGGAGTCTCCACGTGCGTTATCTCGTATCCGCATTGAGAGAAATAAAGAGGTGTCTTTTTCACTCCAGTGTCGACATTGCGATGAGCCCTGGTGTGTTTATTCTTGCCTCACCGGTGCCATGCATAGAGACGGGGTTACGGGGATTATCGCTGTTGACGAAAATAAGTGTATCGGTTGCTGGACATGTATAGTAGCCTGTCCTAATGGGGCACTTGCCCGGGATGCCAATAGAAAAGTTGTGGCGAAGTGTGATTTGTGCCCTGGGCGAGATGTGCCAGCATGTGTGGCTAATTGCCCTAATGAGGCACTCATATTCGCGGAGGAGGGGACAGGGGGGCAAGTTGTCGGGGTCAGCGGTCAGTATTCTAGAGGTGAGAGTTGAGATGATTGCCGTAATAGATTACGGGGCAGGGAATCTGGGTAGTGTGGCTAATGCAATCAGGGAGCTGGGCTACAAGCCGAATATCACCAGTAGTCCGGGCGATGTAGTCAACTCCTCGGCGGTTATTCTACCGGGGGTTGGTGCTGCCGGTGATGCCATGAGGAAACTGGAGGCTATGGGTCTGGCAGGTGTAATTCGGCAGGTGATATGCGACAACAGACCCTTGTTTGCCGTTTGTGTGGGGTTACAGCTTCTTTTTTCCTGTACTGAGGAGGGTGGCTTTCACCGATGCCTGGGTGTGATCCCTGGTATTGTGAGAAGGTTGCCGCAAGGTCTTAAAGTTCCTCATATGGGCTGGAACCAGGTGAAGCAGCGGGTGAAAAATCCTATCTTTAACCATATACCGGATAACGCCAATTTCTACTTTGTTCATAGCTATTACGCCGAACCTGAGGACACTTCGCTTGTTGCTGGCACTACAGATTATGGTGCAACCATCTGCTCGATGGTCGTCAGGGGCAACCTGATAGCAACCCAGTTCCACCCTGAGAAGAGCGGCAAATGGGGCTTGAGGATGTATTCCAACTTTTTGGAAATGGCACTTAGCAAGGCAGGTTAACATGAGAGAGGGCAAAGAAATTAGAACTGAATATTTGATTATAGGCTGTTCAGCTGGGGGCATAGGAGCTGCTGAGGCTATTCGTGAGGTCGATAAGACGAACCGCATAATCATGGTTTCTGATGAGTCGTATCCGGCATATTCCCGTCCCCTGATATCGAAATATGTAGCGGGCGAATGTACTGTGGATGAAATGCTGTTCCGCCCCGCCGATTTCTACAGCAGGAATGGTATTGAACTCTTGTTGGACACGAAGGCAGAGAAGCTGGACCTGGACAAACATATTGTGCTACTGGAGAGCGGTGAGCGAATTGGGTGGAGAAAACTGCTGCTCGCCACAGGCGGTGTACCCATCGTGCCTACGATAAAGGGTGGCGACAAGGACGGCGTTTTCACCTTCCTGACCCTTAAGGATGCCGAGGCTATCGACCGATTCGTAGAAGATGGTCTTCGTGCGGTTGTAATTGGCGGCGGTCTCATCGGGATCAGTGTGACTGAAGCGTTGGTAAAACGCGGAGTAGGTGTCACTGTGGTAGAAATGAGGGACAGGATACTCAATACCATACTAGACGAAACAGCATCTGCTATCGCTGAAGGAACTCTTAGAAAGGCAGGTGTGAGGGTCATTACCAGCCAGACTGTTGCTGAGGTCATCGGGGAGAAACAGGTTAAAGGGGTTATGCTAGATAACGGAGAGAAAATCACGTGCGACCTAGTTGTTGTGGCGATTGGCGTGTTGCCACGCAATGAGCTCGCGGCTGGTACTGGGATAGAAGTGAACCGCGGCATTCTAGTTGACCGGCTCATGTCCACGAGTTGTCCCAATGTTTATGCTTGTGGAGACGTAGCCGAGGTCTACGATTTTGTCTATGGGGCAAACAGAGTGACTGCTATATGGCCTAATGCATATATCGGGGGAAGGGTCGCTGGTTACAACATGGCTGGCATTTCCAGTGAGTACCGTGGCAGTACGGCGATGAACTCACTGAGCTATTTCGGGCTTGACATTACTGCTGCAGGAGCGGTGATCCCACCGGATGGTGAGAGCTGGGAGGTGATTAGCCGACGGAGCGACGGTGCATATAAGAAGATTATATTGAGTGGTGGTGTGGTAAAGGGGATGGTTTTTGTTGGCGATATCGAAAGGTCGGGCATCATTTTCAGCCTGATGCGGGATAGGGTTAACGTGTCTGATTTCAAGCAGGCGCTTCTGGCTGACGATTTCGGCTTGGCATATCTACCGAGGGAGCGGTGGCAGGAACATCTGGGAAATGCTCCCACTCCAGTACGTAAGCTATGAATTTTGGAGTAGTGTGATGAAAGATATTGCAAAGACCAGCAATGCCTACTGTGATGACAAGGTTATTGACGCCTGTTCCATCTTTGGGATGATGGACACCTCGGGCAAGTGTTTCACTGGAAGGGACATTACCAAGGCTATTGCCAACATGCATGTCCGCGGCAATGGGCTTGGTGGGGGCTTTGCCGTTTATGGATTGTACCCAGAATACGCTGACCTGTATGCTTTTCACATCATGTATTTGAGCCAAGAAGGGAAGACTGAGACAGAGGATTTTCTTAAACAGAAGTTTAGACTGGTCCGCGACGGGGTAGTACCGACCAAGCCGACCGCCGCAATATTGAATCCGCCTCTGGTATGGCGTTACTTCTTGGAAGTTGACCGGCGCGAGTCCGAGGGGCAATCGGATGATGACTACGTGGTCGATAGCGTCATGTGCATCAATACTGGGATCAAAGACGCCTTTGTTTTCTCTAGCGGCAAGAACATGGGTGTGTTTAAGGGAGTGGGATATCCCGAGGAAATAGCAGAATATTTCTGTTTGGATGATTACGAGGGCTATTTGTGGACAGCCCATGGCAGATTCCCCACCAATACGCCTGGTTGGTGGGGTGGAGCACATCCCTTCAACATACTTGACTGGACAGTAGTGCACAACGGGGAGATCTCATCCTATGGCATAAATCGTCGGTATTTAGAGCAATTTGGCTACCACTGTACTTTGCAGACTGATACCGAGGTGATCGCTTATGCTGTCGACCTATTGATACGAAAACATGGCTTGCCCATAGGGTTAGTGGCTAAGATATTTGCACCACCTTTCTGGAATGACATAGAGCGACGCTCTTCGGAAGAGCAAGAGCTCCTTCGCACCTTGCGTCAAGTTTACGGCAGCCTTTTAATGAACGGACCCTTTACCATAATCATCGCTCATCAAGGTGAAATGATTGGGCTTACCGATAGGATAAGGTTAAGACCTTTAACTGCCGGCATAAAAGACCAGATGCTCTATCTATCTTCAGAGGAGTCGGCAATTCGACTGATTTGTCCCGACCTGGATGAAGCATGGATTCCAATGGGTGGTGAGCCCATAATAGGTAGTTTAGGAAAACCGCTGCAACCAAGAAAAGGTATGGTATCTGAAAAAGTAGCTAGAGCAGGTTAGTCTGCAAAGAGGGGTTTAGTTTGATGTTAACGAAGAGAATCATACCTTGCTTAGATGTAACCAAAGGGCGGGTGGTAAAGGGCATAAGCTTTACCGACCTCCGTGATGCTGGTGACCCTGTAGAGCTTGCTGCATTCTACTATGAAGAGGGTGCCGATGAGCTGGTATTCCTGGATATCGGTGCCACCCCTGAAGGGCGAGACATTATGGTGGATATAGTTGAACGTGTCTCGAAACAGGTCTTTATCCCGCTTACTGTGGGTGGCGGGCTACGTAGCGTTGAAGATATGCAGCATATACTTAAGGCAGGCGCTGACAAAATAAGTGTAAACACTGCTGCTGTTTATAATCCTGACCTCATTATGGAGGCGGCACAAAGGTTTGGTGCGCAGTGCGTTGTAATAGCCATTGATGCCAGGAGAAACAAAAACAGTAGCCAGCATCGTTGGGATGTCTGCACCCATGGTGGTCGAATACCGACAAATATAGATGCTATCGGCTGGGCACAGAGAGCTGTAGAACTCGGAGCTGGAGAAATATTGCTTACTAGTTGGGAAGCAGATGGTCACAAGGCGGGTTACGATTTGGAGTTAACCCGAGCTATCAGCGAAGCGGTAACGGTGCCGGTGATCGCCAGTGGCGGTGCTGGAAGCTTGGAGCATTTGTATCAGGCGCTAGTGGTGGGCAAGGCTGATGCCGTCCTAGCTGCTAGCATCTTTCACTATCGCACTTATTCTATACGACAAGCAAAGGCTTATTTAGCAAGAAAAGGAATTCCGGTAAGGACAGATCAATAGATTGGAGCACAAAGATGAAGACTTATTTGCCACCAAAATTCATAGTAGAAAGAGACCCAAACCGTTGCATAAAGTGCCAGGTCTGTGTCAACCAATGCAGTTTCGATGTGCACTGCTATGATGCTGATGATGATGAGGTAAGAAGCCGCGAGGAAAACTGCGTCGGCTGCCATAGGTGCGTTGTCTTTTGTCCTACTAACGCAGTAAATATCAGAAGGAACCCGCTTGATTATAGGGAAAACTATAACTGGCGTCCCGAGGTGATCGAAGACATCATCAAGCAGGCTGAGACGGGTGGGGTGCTTCTCACTGGTATGGGGAATGACAAGAGCTACCGCATATATTGGGATCATCTTGTCCTAAACGCTAGCCAGGTAACAAACCCGTCGATCGACCCACTGCGTGAGCCTATGGAGCTAGTGACATATATCGGTCGCAAGCCTGATAATGTCGAACTTGATAACGGCTGTCTACGTGTGAAGACGAAAGCGGCTCCTCAAGTCAGGCTGGATGTCCCAGTGATGTTTTCTGCCATGTCTTATGGGGCAGTAAGCATAAATGTACAGGAGTCTTTAGCCCGAGCAGCTACTGAGGCTGGCACCTTGTGGAATACTGGTGAAGGCGGACTGCATCCAAAGTTATATAAGTACGGCAAAAATACCATAGTCCAGGTAGCTTCAGGTAGATTTGGCGTACATCCTGAATACCTTGACGCTGCCGCAATAGTTGAGATTAAGATTGGTCAAGGCGCCAAGCCTGGCATTGGCGGACATCTCCCCGGGGAGAAAGTAAGCGCTGAAGTAGCCATGACTCGAATGATTCCTAAAGGAACAGACGCTCTATCTCCAGCACCACAGCACGATATCTACTCTATCGAGGACCTGGCTCAGTTAGTCTATGCTCTTAAAGAGGCTACAGACTACACAAAGCCGATATCGGTGAAAATAGCGGCTGTGCATAACTCAGCGGCGATTGCCAGTGGCATGGTTAGGGCAGGGGCTGACATGATAGTTCTTGATGGATTGCGTGGTTCCACGGGCGCAGCCCCTAAAATCATACGTGACAACGTCGGCATCCCAATAGAGTTGGCTCTGGCAGCGGTGGACACGCGTCTGAGGCAGGAAGGTATACGCAATCAGGCATCAGTGGTGATTGCTGGTGGAATCAGAAATAGCGGCGATGTGGCTAAAGCAATCGCTCTTGGTGCCGATGCCGTCTATATTGGGACTGCAGCTCTCATGGCTCTGGGCTGTACCTGCTGTCAGCAGTGCCACACGGGCAAGTGCGCTTGGGGTATTTGCACCAGTGACCCAGCTTTGACCAAGAGGGTCAACCCTGACATCGGGGCTAAGCGTTTGGCAAATCTCCTCCGAGGCTGGAGCATTGAGCTGAAGGACATACTTGGCGGTATGGGCATAAATGCCATAGAAAGTCTGCGGGGCAACAGGCTGGCTTTAAGAGGAGTTGCGCTCACCGATACTGAGCTAGAAATCTTAGGAGTAAAGATGGCGGGAGGTTAGTAATGGCACACGCGATCGGAGAAGAAACAAATTCAGTGGTGAAAATTGATGCTATAGGTATGTCGAGCCGCCAGTTGAATACTTGCTTGCGGGAAGCCACAGGTAACGGTATTAAGAAGATCGAGCTGAGAAATATTTATGGGCAAAGATATATTGGCACCGATTTGGACAGGTCAGTTGAGATTGAAATATTTGGCACACCGGGCAACGATTTGGGGGCGTTTATGGATGGTCCAAGAATCGTTGTATACGGAAACGCACAGGATGGCTGCGGAAATACCATGAATGACGGTGAAATCATAGTCCATGGTCATGCTGGCGACATCACTGGACTATCGGCTCGAGGCGGCAAGATTTTTATCAGGGATGATGTCGGCTATCGAGCAGGCATACACATGAAAGAGTACGGGGATAAAAAGCCGGTCCTAGTCATCGGTGGTACCGGTCAAGACTTTCTTGGCGAATACATGGCTGGTGGGATTTTGGTCCTGCTCGGTTTGAATTTGAGGGAAGGGGAGACACATCAGGCTAACTACATAGGGACTGGCATGCACGGCGGTGTTATATATCTCAGGGGAAACATCGCTGACTTCCAGTTAGGTAAAGAGGTCGGTGTGGCTGAGCTTGATGAGAATGACCGCGTGAATTTAGAAAAGTACGTAGGTGAATTTGCCTTTCATTTCGGTTATGACGCAAAACAAATACTGAAGCGCAAATTCATCAAGCTGTTTCCCCTTTACCTGCGCCCCTACGGCAGACTCTATGCTTATTAGGTTCGGGGTTTCAAAATGATTGGGCAAGAGACACGCGGGGTAGAAAGAAAGATAACAGCAATTCTGAAGGTCCTCAGCAATTCCGCGGAACCTCTAGGTGGCAGAATCATATCACGCCGACTTAAGGAACAGGGCATAGACCTCAGTGAGAGGGCAGTGCGTTACCATCTAAAAATGATGGATGAGCGGGGACTTACGCGACCAATGGGCTATCGAGACGGGCGGTCGATCACACCGCCGGGGCTCGAGGAGCTGAGAAGCGCATTGGTCTGCGACAAGGTGGGTTTTGTAACTGACAGGCTCGAGCTCCTTGCCTACTTAACAGATTTTGACCTGCCAGCACGAACTGGGTACATTCCGATTGATGTATCTCTATTTGCCCGGAGAGATTTTCCTCGAGCACTACAGACTATGAAAGAAGTTTTTGAAGCCGGCATCTGTGCCAGTAATTTAGTGGCGGTAGCCACCGAGGGTGAAAGACTGGGGGAGACAATGGTGCCCCAGGGTAGGACAGGCTTTGCCACTGTATGTAGTGCAGTGGTCAGTGGGTCATTACTCAAGGCTGGTATTCCGATAGATTCCAGGTTTGGAGGCATACTTCAAATGCGAAACCATAATGCGATACGCTTCGTTGACCTTATTGAATACGATGGCTCGACGCTTGACCCGTTTGAGGTATTCATTGTTGGCAGGATGACTTGTGCCGGTGAAGCTGCAAGGATAGGTGCAGGTAAGATACTTGCCAGCTTCTACGAGGTTCCGATGCCCTCAAAATCAGCTGTTGAAGCAGTTCTGGCAAGATTGAGGTCAGCGAATTTATGTAATTCAGTCTTGCTGGGGAAGGCAAATGAGCCACTGTGCGAAATCCCTGTTAGGCTAAGCAAGGTGGGACTGGTACTTTTTAGCGGGCTTAATGCTGTAGCAGCCGCCGCAGAAACTGGCATAGAGATAACTATCAAAGCGATGAGCGGTATCATAGATGTGGCAAGGTTGAGGAGTTTTCGGGACTTGTGAATGACTACATATCGGCATGGATTGACATTGTGAGAGGGGTGAGTTTTGCATAGATTATTTCTAGTAGCTAAAGAAGTTGCAGAGATTGGGCAGCTGATTTCAGGGCTTACCCGTATGGGTTTTGTCTGTTCAGTCGCTGGTAGTGGCTGGAATTTCTCCGAGGAGCTTACGAAGCAAGCATGCGATATCTTGTTAGTGGACTTGGATGGCTCACCAGCTTCAGCCGAAGCTGAGTCGGTGCTGGAGCAGCTGCAGATACTGAGGAAAAGTAGACACCTTCCCATTATAGCCCTTATCTCCGTTGAAGGACTAGGTTTTATAGATTCCAACCTGGAGATAGACGATTTCGTAGTTAAACCTTGGGAGCTAGCTGAGATAGCGACTAGGGCAAAGAGAGTTATCAAGCGGTTAAACAATGTGGAAGACGAAAATTTAATAAAGTGCGGCGATTTGCTAATAGACACAGCCAAATACGAAGTATCAGTCGGTGGTCAGCTACTTGCTTTAACGTTTAAGGAATACGAGCTGCTTAAATTCCTCGCCCAAAATAAAGGCAGGGTTCTTACGAGAGAGGCACTACTCAATGAGGTCTGGGGATATGACTATTACGGCGGCGATAGGACGGTAGATGTGTACATCAGGAGACTGAGGAGCAAGCTGGGCGAATCAACCAGTGCCTATATTCAAACCGTGAGGAATATCGGGTACACGTTCAGAGAGGTGAATGAGCCTAAACTTTTACCGCAGTCTGTAACACAGATTTAACATGGAGGTAATAACCCTGAAATATCTGGCTGTTATCCTGGTAGGTAGAAAGGAGGACGATGATGACTAAGGACATTTATGTAGCTATGAAACAGTGCCGCGCTCCCACCGAAATTGAGCCGGAGGAAACGCGCAAGTCCTCATCGAAACAGGATAGAGGTGAATTTGAGAAACGGCATAAAGGAGGCTTATGCCGCAATAAAGTCGACCCTCTCGTCCAACCAGCTGAACCGCCAGTTCAGCCAACTTAGTAGAAGGTATGGGGTGTTCAGATGTCAATCAATTCCGGCGACACGGCTTGGCTGTTAATATCAACGGCGCTGGTTATGCTCATGACACCAGCATTGGCTTTGTTTTATGGCGGGATGGTAAGAAGGAAGAACGTCCTCTCCACCATCATGATGAGTTTTGCCGTCTTAGCCCTGGTTTCCATTTTGTGGGTCCTTTATGGCTACAGTTTAAGCTTCAGCTCCGATAAATGTGGATTGATCGGAGGTCTTGATTGGTTTGGCCTAATGAGTGTAGGGCAAGAGCCGTCGTCCACCTATGCTATGACTGTACCCCATTTAGCATTTATGATGTTTCAGGGGGCGTTTGCCATTATTACCGTGGCACTCATCAGCGGAGCTGTTGTTGAACGCATGAAATTCGGTGCAATGCTCATCTTCTCAACCCTGTGGCTGACTCTCGTTTATTGCCCTGTAGCCCACTGGGTATGGGGTAGAGGTGGCTGGCTTGAAAAATTGGGGGCGCTTGATTTTGCCGGGGGCACCGTAGTTCACGTGAACGCTGGAATCTCGGCACTGGCTCTAGCCTTGTTGCTTGGCCCGCGTAAGGGCTTCAAAGAGCGAGAAACTATGGAGCCTAACAACATACCCTTAGTTGTGTTGGGTGCAGCTCTGCTCTGGTTTGGCTGGTTCGGTTTCAATGCTGGTAGTGCACTCACTGCAGGTGGACCAGCCTCCAGCGCCTTTGTAGCCACCAACACCGCTGCAGCTTCTGCTGCTTTGTCCTGGATGATGCTATGCTGGATTAATCGTAGACCTTCGGTACTAGGTACAGCCACCGGAGCTGTAGTCGGTTTGGTAGCAATCACACCTGCGGCTGGCTTCGTTCAGCCTTGGGCTGGAATACCTATTGGAGCCATAGCTTCAGTGCTTTCTTATCATGTAATGATATGGCGCAATAAAGCTAATAAAATAGATGAATCCCTCGATGTCTTCGCTTGCCACGGCATTGGTGGGATATGGGGAGCTTTAGCCACTGGTATTTTTGCTACAGCTGCCGTCAATCCGGCTGGGTCTGGTCTAATCGATGGAAATGGCAAACAGGTTCTGGTTCAGATTGTTGCTATTGCTGTCACCATAACCTTTGCCTTCGGCATAACCTGGCTCTTGGCAAAGCTGGTTGATGTCACCATCGGTCTACGGGTTTCTCCAGAAGAAGAAGTCATAGGTCTCGATATCTCTCAGCATGGTGAACGAGCATATGGAGGATTGCTGAGATGAAGAAAATAGAGGCTATCATCAGACAAGAGAGATTAGATGCTGTCAGAATTGCGCTTGAGAACGAGAGCTACTTCGGTATGACGGTCAGTGAGGTGAGCGGTAGAGGTCGGCAGAAGGGGCTAACGCTGCAATGGCGAGCGGGAGAGTACTGCGTGGACTTTCTACCCAAGATTAAAATAGAGGTCGTCGTCCTTGATGAGGATGTCCCCAGGGTGCTGAACGCCATCACCACAAATGCTAGGACAGGAGAAGGAAAGGGCGATGGCAAGATATTCATTATTCCGGTCGAAGGCGTGGTCCGTGTTAGAACCGGTGAGAGGGACGAAAACGCAATATAAACAATATATTAAAAAAATAAAAGGAGGTTAGAAATGACACAGAGAAGTAAGGAAGAAAGTAAGGAATATGTACTCAAGATGGCTAAGGAGCACGATGTCAAATTCATCAGGATGTGGTTCACCGATATCCTAGGGTTCCTGAAGAGTTTTGCCATCACCCGCGAGGAGTTGGAGCAAGCTCTGGAGGATGGCATGGGTTTTGACGGTTCATCCATCGAAGGATTTGCCAGGATCGACGAAAGCGACATGGTAGCTATGCCTGACCCTGATACCTTTCAGTTGTTACCGTGGCGCCCGAGAGAACATCGGGCAGTGGCACGGATGTTCTGCGACATCCTGAAGCCAGGAGGCGATCCTTTTGAAGGTGACCCGCGGTATGTTTTGAAGTGCAACTTGAAGCGAGCGGCGGACATGGGCTACACATACTATGTTGGTCCAGAGCTGGAATATTTCTACTTCAGGGATTCCAAAAGAACGGAGACCCTTGATGAGGGGGGCTACTTCGATATGGTGCCCTTGGATGCTGCCACAGATTTGAGGAGGGAGACTGTGCTTACTCTGGAAGAAATGGGCATCGGCGTGGAGTATTCGCACCACGAAGTAGCACATAGCCAGCACGAGATAGATATGAGATACACAGATGCTCTGACCATGGCGGACAATGTGATGACATATCGGCTGGTTGTCAAACAGGTGGCTATACAGAATGGATTGTATGCTACATTCATGCCCAAGCCTATCTTCGGTATCAACGGCAGTGGCATGCATGTGCACCAGTCGCTGTTCAAAGGCGATAAAAATGCTTTCTTCGACCCCAGTGATAAGTATAATCTGTCCAAGGTAGCCAAAAGTTTCATCGCTGGTCTCCTGAAGCATGCCCCTGAGATCACGCTAGTTTGCAATCAGTGGGTTAACTCCTACAAGAGGTTGGTGCCAGGCTACGAGGCACCTGTCTATCTGTCATGGGCTAGGAGAAATCGGGCTGACCTGATTCGGGTGCCTGAGTACAAGCCCGGCAGGGAAAAAGCAACAAGAATAGAGTTTCGGTCTCCTGACCCTGCATGTAACCCCTATTTGGCTTTCAGTGTGATGCTGGCTGCTGGACTAGAGGGCATCGAAAAGGGGTACGAGCCGCCTGAACCTGTGGAGGAAAACGTTTATGAGATGACAGATGAGGAAAGGAAGAGGAGAAATATAGGCACGTTGCCGGCAAGTTTGTATGAAGCGATTCAGCTGTGTGAAAAGAGCGAATTGGTACGCAAAGCTCTGGGTGAACATGTCTTCCACGCTTTCATCAAGAACAAGAAGATAGAATGGGACCAGTACCGGATTCATGTGACCGAATATGAAATTAATAGATATTTGCCTATCCTATGACACGGAGGTAAAGCTAGTTATCAAACCAAAAAATTCAATCCGTGAGGAGGTGATTGCGTAATGTAGTTGATCGGACACATCGATGGGAGGAACCCGTAAATAAGAATAAAGGAGGGGAGTCATGTCACATAATTGGGGACCATACTATATTGTCCCAACAGATGTCCTGAAAAGCTATTCTGGAACGGTTGTATTAAGGGAAGAATTTGACGAGGAGCTCCTAAAAAAGGAGATGGAAGAGCTGGGCATAACCGGACCCATTGCGAGAATTACCAACCCTTGGTATTATCGTGAGAAAGGAGCAGAAACCTGGGTTAAAATTGGGGAGTCAACCGATGCGCACCAGAATTTTCCCACCAGATGGGATACGACTAAGCTTAAGAACGGGCAGTATGAGGTGATGGGGCTAATGCATGTTTTTGTCATAAAGAATGGCACGGAAACTGCAATTGCCCGGCAGAATATAGTTGAGGTTAATGTTCAGAATTAGACTACTCGACAATTGCCGTCAGCTATACTTTTGGCACCTCATCACGGCTTAAAACAAGTAGCAACAGGGAACAGTTGTTCCGATAGCAGTTTAGCTCGGGATGGATGCCCTATCTTCTGAAAATCAACCACCCGCTAGGCATCATCGAGGGGGAGTAAACACATCGAGAGGAGATAAACATGCGTAAGCTTCGCATCGGCATGTCTCAGATTAATGTCACGGTAGGCGATTTTGCCTTTAACACAGATAAGATCCTAGGAGTTATCGCAGAAGCTAAGGCTTTGGGAGTGGACATTGTTACATTCCCTGAACTTGCTATATGTGGTTATCCACCAGAAGACTTATTGTTAAAGCCCCAGTTCATCAGTGAGAATTTGAGATGTCTTGAGGAGATCGTCAAGAGCGCCACCGGGCTTGCAGCAATTGTCGGCTTCGTTGATGCCAAGGAGGATATTTACAATGCTGCCGCAATCATTAGCGATGGCAAGCTTTGTGGCGTTTATCACAAGATATACTTACCCAACTATGGCGTGTTCGACGAGAATCGCTATTTTCGGGCTGGTAGGGAATGCTATGTATATGTAGTAGGTGGCGTTGGTGTGGGAGTTAATATCTGCGAGGATATCTGGTATGAAGCAGGCCCAGCTACTGCTCAGGCATACTCCGGAGCAGAAGTGATAATAAACATAAGCGCCTCGCCCTATCACGCCGGCAAACGAAATTTCAGAGAGAAAATGCTAGGGACCCGTGCTTCAGACAATGTAGCTATCATTGCCTATACTAACCTTGTGGGCGGACAGGATGAGCTTGTTTTCGATGGCAACAGCATGGTGCTAAATGAAAAAGGTGAATTAATCGCTAAAGGTAAACAATTTGAAGAAGACCTGATAGTGGCTGACCTTGATGTGGAAGCTGTTTTTCGCACACGTCTGCATGACCCCAGATGGAGAAAAGAAGCTATGCTGTTGCAAGAGCAAAAATGGCATACAGCCAGAATAATATTATCTGACCTGCCCTCCACTACACCAAAGCCAAAATTGCCCCCTAGGCAAGCAGAAACACGTGGCTTGATCGCTGAAGTTTACGACGCTTTGGTATTAGGAACAAGAGACTACGTTCTAAAGAACGGCTTTAAGAAGGTAGTGATAGGGCTCTCGGGTGGCATTGATTCCAGCTTGGTAGCAACCATTGCTACTGATGCCTTAGGAGCAGCCAATGTGATCGGAGTATCAATGCCTTCAAGGTATTCCTCTCCGGGAAGTATATCTGACGCGGAACTCTTAGCTCGGAATTTGGGCATCAGGCACATCAACATATCGATCGAGAAGGTGTTTCAAGCTTATCTTGATACATTGGCAGACCATTTCAGTGGTACTAAGCCCGACGTAACTGAGGAGAACATCCAAGCCCGTATTAGAGGCAATATTTTGATGGCTCTATCTAACAAGTTCGGCTGGCTTGTTCTGACTACTGGTAACAAGAGCGAATATGCCACTGGCTACACTACTCTGTACGGAGACATGGCGGGGGGCTTTGCCGTGATAAAGGATGTGCCCAAGACGCTAGTTTACCAGCTCGCCCACTACCGTAACTCAATAGCTGGTCGTGATATAATACCATCCAGCGTTATAAATAAAGCCCCGTCAGCTGAGCTAAGACCCGACCAAAAGGACACTGACAGCTTGCCACCTTATGACCTGCTTGACCCTATCCTGACAGCCTATGTGGAAGAAGATAGAAGTGTCGAACAGATTATTAGTGCAGGTTTTGAAAAAGAGGTGGTTGAGAGAGCGGCTCGACTCGTTGATACAAGCGAATACAAGCGGCGCCAAGCGCCACCGGGCATTAAGATAACACCGAGGGCATTCGGTCGAGATAGAAGATTACCTATTACGAGTCAGTTCAGAGGACGTTAGGTTAATTTATAGTGTGAAGTCTTGGTTGAGTAAATAGGATGACAAAACTCGAAGGAAAGTATGGATAAACACGCCTTCTTGATTTTGGAAGATGGTTCAATTTACGAAGGTTATCCTTTCGGCTTTCAAGAAACTACCTACGGTGAAGTAGTCTTCAATACCAGTATGACCGGCTACCAAGAGATGCTAACTGACCCTTCCTACGCCGGCCAGATTTTGGTGCTCACATATCCCCTCATCGGCAACTATGGGGTTAACGACGCCTATTTTGAATCGAAGCAGGTTCAGGTTAGAGGCATCGTTGTTCGAGAGTATTGCCCAATACCCAGCCACTGGCAAAGCACTGGCAGCCTGTCCGAGTTCTTACAGGCGAATGGAATACCTGGAATAAGTGGGGTGGATACCCGAGCGTTGACACGCCGTCTTCGCTCAGCAGGGGTTATGATGGGCGTCTTGACCTCAGAGATGACGCCGGAGGAAGCTCTCCGAGAGCTAAAGTTTTTACCACGCTACGATTCCACCGACTTCGTCAAGCAGGTCGCTGTTGACAAGAAATACCGGTGGGAATTGACCTCGGGTCATGCCAAGCTCCCATATCACATAGTAATTGTTGACATGGGATTAAAATACAATATTGCCCGTATATTAACCCAACTCGGCTGCTCGGTAACTGTCGTCCCTTGCACCCTGCCAGTAGAGGAGATTCTGAACCTGAAGCCGGATGGCATCGTCCTATCACCTGGACCCGGTGACCCTGCTCTTCTTGACTACATGACAGACACGATCAGAGGGCTGATCCACCAAAAGCCAGTAATGGGCATTTGCCTAGGTCACCAGCTAATAGGCACAGCTTTGGGTGCCAAGACATTCAAGCTGAAATTCGGTCATCGTGGCGGAAACCATCCGGTCCGCGACCTGACAAACGGCAGAGTCCACATCACCACTCAGAACCACGGCTATGCTGTCGATGCCGATAGTTTAAAAGGTGGGCTTGAGGTCAGCCAGGTAAATCTGAATGACGGCACCGTTGAGGGACTGCGTCATAGGGAGCTGCCGGTCATATCTATACAGTACCACTCCGAGGGTTCTCCCGGACCTCAAGATAATGTCTACCTGTTCAGCAGGTTTTTGGAAATGATAAAAAATGGCTAAAATCTCCAAGGTTCTGGTCATTGGCTCTGGACCTATAATTATCGGGCAGGCAGCGGAGTTCGATTACGCCGGCACTCAGGCATGCAAGTCTCTGCGTGAGGAAGGCTTAACTACGGTGCTGGTGAATTCCAACCCAGCAACCATTATGACCGATGAAGGCATTGCCGATATTGTCTATATAGAGCCGCTAACCGCAGAAGTTGTAGCTCGGATAATCGAGCGGGAACGCCCTGATGGATTATTGCCTACCCTCGGCGGACAAACGGGACTTAACCTGGCTGTGGAACTAGCCGATGCCGGAATACTGGATAAATACGGTGTCAAACTGCTGGGAACACCTCTGGAGACAATCAAAAAGGCGGAGGAAAGGTCGCTATTCAAACAGCTTATATTAGACATCGGCGAGCCCGTGCCGGAAAGCGCCACAGTAAGTTCCGTAGATGAGGCAAAGGAGTTAGCCGAATCAATAGGATTGCCGTTGATTATTCGACCTTCCTACACCCTAGGTGGGACCGGTGGGGGCATCGCTCACACTATAGAAGAGCTAGAGACGATCGTGTCCGGCGGACTAAGCTCCAGCATGAGCCACGAAGTTCTAGTGGAGAAATGCCTGCTTGGCTGGAAGGAAATTGAATACGAAGTGATGCGTGACGCTGCCGATAACTGCATAACTGTATGTAATATGGAGAATATCGATCCCATGGGCGTTCACACCGGCGATAGCATTGTCGTTGCTCCCAGCCAGACCCTGACTGATAAGGAATACCAGATGTTACGGTCGGCTAGCCTGAAAATCATCAGGGCTTTAGGCATTGAAGGTGGTTGTAATATTCAATTTGCCTTGACTCCCAGCCCTGTGGTAGCTAAAAAATGGTCACCAGACCAACAAAGCGTGAAAGCGAGTGAATATTATGTGATTGAGGTTAATCCTCGTGTCAGCCGCAGCTCAGCTCTTGCCAGCAAAGCCACAGGTTATCCTATTGCCAGGGTAGCCGCCAAGATAGCTGTTGGCAAGACCCTAGACGAGATACCCAACCGTGTGACCGGCAAGACAATGGCAGCTTTTGAGCCAGCTCTGGACTACTGTGTGGTGAAAATTCCCCGCTGGCCTTTCGACAAGTTTGCCATGGGTGACCGCAAGATAGGCAGCCAAATGAAAGCCACAGGTGAAGTAATGGCAATTGACCGGTGCTTTGAAGCAGCTCTGCAGAAGGCAGTCCGATGCCTCGAGTTTGGAAGGAAATCTCTCCTCTGGGAAGATAGAAGCTGGGGTAATGACGGAAACCTGGATTCCTATCCTTTGCACCCTAACGACCTCAGGTTATGGGCAATTATGGCCGCACTTCGGCGGGGGGCGAATTGTGAACAACTCGCCCAATATACTGGTATCGACCCTTGGTTTATCTACAAATTACTAAATATTGTGCAGATGGAAAAGCGGCTTCTTTCTGAGATATTGACTCCTAAGCTTATGTGGCAGGCAAAACGCCTCGGCTTCTCTGATGAGCAAATCAGCACCTTATGTGACAAGTTGCCTGAACAAGTGCGTCAATTAAGACACGACTGGCAAATACGCCCCGTATATAAGATGGTGGATACCTGCGCTGCTGAATTCGATGCCGAGACGCCTTATTTCTATAGCACCTATGAGAAAGAAAACGAAGCTGAGCCGTTAAGAGACAAAAAGGCTGTAGTCATTGGCAGTGGTCCTATCCGCATCGGTCAGGGGATTGAATTTGACTACTGCTCAGTACATTCCGCCTGGGCACTTCAGGAAGCAGGCGTAAAAAGTATAATGGTCAACTCCAACCCCGAAACCGTCTCCACTGATTTTGATACCAGCGACCGCCTGTATTTTGAACCTTTAGATGAAGAAAGCTTGCGAGATATCCTCGAGAATGAACGCCTTTCATCTAAAAATAGCATGGCTCCACCATCCATTGTACAGTTTGGCGGGCAAACAGCTATTAACCTTGCTGAACATCTGGCACGCAACAACATGGTAATACTTGGTTCAACCTCTGACACTATTGACATCGCTGAGGACCGTCGTCGCTTTGAGGATTTCCTAAACCAGCTGGGCATACCACAACCACCCGGAGCCGGTGTTATATCCTTAGAAGAAGGTATCAGAACAGCAAAATCGCTCGGCTATCCTGTGCTGGTCCGCCCCAGCTATGTCCTTGGCGGCCGAGCTATGGAAATCGTCCACAATGAAGATGCATTGGTGCGCTATATGTGTCTGGCTCTGGAAATGGACAGCAAACATGCCACCCTGATCGACAAATACTTCGAAGGCAAAGAAGTTGAAGTTGACGCTGTCAGCGATGGACAAGATGTTCTTGTCCCAGGAATCATGGAGCACATTGAGCGTGCTGGGGTACATAGCGGGGACTCAATAGCCGTTTATCCAGCATTGGACCTTACTCAAGACGAGGTGAATACCATCATTGATTACACTATAAGAATCGGCCGGGCACTCCAGGTGAAGGGGCTGATGAATGTCCAGTTTGTCATTATGCGTGACGGAAGCCGCTCCTCAGTTTATGTACTTGAGATGAATCCACGCGCTAGCCGTACCATCCCATTTATTTCCAAAGTCACCGGTGTGCCGATGGTGAGGATCGCCACCAAGATAATGCTGGGCATAAGCTTAAAAGAGCAGGGGTACAGTACAGGCTTATGGAAAAGGCAGAAACTAGTAGGCATAAAAGCTCCAGTATTCTCCATGTCTAAACTTGCAGGTGTGGATACATACCTTGGTCCAGAGATGAAGTCCACCGGTGAAGTCATGGGGATTGATTACACCTACGAGGCTGCCCTGATAAAAGCGATTCTGGCTGCTGGTCTCATGTTGCCCCCACGGGGCAGCATATTGTTTAGCATCGCTGACCGCGATAAACGACAAGCCTTACCTATAATCGAAGGCTTCAATTCTTTAGGCTACCAGATTTATGCCACCGAAGGTACAGCAGCTATGATTGAATCGGTAGGAATACAAGTTAAAAAAATTAGCAAGAAACTAGGCGAAGGTCATCCAAACGTAGTTGACATTATCAACAACGGTTCGGTAGATGGAGTCCTCAACACCATCACCGGAGGCGGTGTTGCACTCCGAGACGGTTTTCATATTCGACGTGCTGCTGCCGAGAGGCGAATACCTTGTTTTACATCACTTGACACCGCGCGCGTAGCTTTGAAGGCATTAGCCAGCAGCAACCAGATTTTCAATGTCAAGCCGCTTCGAGAATATTTGTCTCCACCTGACTAGCCAAGCCAGAGCAAGTCCTTTGTCATAACCACAAATACTGCCCAAGCCACAAGGTCAAATATTCTGTTTTTATTTCAGGGATAGTATAATACGTGGTAATCTATACAAGGCAACCTATAAAATATGATATCGCATGATAACTCTGATACGGAAAGAAAGATCTTATCTATCCTAAAGGTGCTAAGCGAGTCTTCCGAACCTTTAGGCTCAATCTCAATTGCTCGTGAGCTTGCAAAACGCGGGCTTTCTCTAAGCGAGAGGGCAGTCAGATACCACCTGAAGATTGCCGATGAAAGAGGCTATACCCAACCTCTGGGTATAGACGGGCGGATGATTACATCTCGAGGACTGGAGGAACTACGAATAGCCTTAGCTCCAGACCGGGTTGGTTTCATACTGGAAAAGCTTGAGCTTCTGGCATTTAACACTACATTTAGCCCGGAAAGCAAGACAGGGCAAGTTCCCATAAACACTTCGCTGTTTAATAGGGACGATTTCCCCAAAGCTATCGGGGCTATGAAAGACGCATTTAAGGCGGGAATATGCGTGAGCGAATTGGTGGCTACAGCATCCGAAGGTCAGAAGCTCGGAGATGTGGTCATTCCAAAAGGCAAGATAGGTCTAGCCACAGTCTGCGGGGTAGTAGTAAACGGAGTGCTGTTAAAGCGTGGAGTCCCAATGGAATCTAAGTTCGGAGGAGTGCTCGAAATCAAGGATTATAAGCCAAGGCGCTTCGTAGCCATAATCAACTATAGCGGGACATCTCTGGACCCTTCCGAGCAATATATACGCGCCAGAATGACCAGCGTGGGCGAAGCCGCTAAAACGGGCAACGGAAAGATACTAGCCAATTTCCGAGAAATCCCAGCGCCAGCCAAGTCAATTGTTGAAGATACTATTGCCAAGCTGAAAACGACTGGTATCAATGGTGTCTTTGCCCTTGGCAATATCAGCGAGCCGATTTGTCAAATCCCTGTCGGCATGAATCGGGTTGGTATGGTCTTGCTTGGTGGGCTGAACCCAGTAGCTGCAGCAGCAGAGATGGGAATCGAAGTCGAAAACGTTGCCGAAAGCGGTATGATTGATTTTCAGCAGCTAGTCAGTTTCTGGCAACTCTAGCCCAAATTACCCCAAAGCAATTTTTTTTCACTAACCTGAGGTGCTTACACGATGACCTTTGCCCATTTCAAGGGTAGAGCCAAAAACCACTAACCAATTAGCGGACTTTTGTTAAACTTTTGCAAATGTGGGCTCGGCAGGATTCGAACCTGCGACCAACCGGTTATGAGCCGGCCGCTCTGCCACTGAGCTACGAGCCCGATAGCTTGAATGCCTCTATAGTTTCGAGGATGAAAAGACCTCCCCCTCCCCTAAATAAGTATATCACAGTATTATTTAGCGGTGAAAGAATGGAACTTGCAGTGTGCCATGTGCACTCCCAGGAGTGCCCTTAATGTGTGGACTTTCAAGATTTTTTGGGAAACGGATGCGAAGATGGCTGACATTGTAATGGGACAATAGATCATTACCAGTCTCTAAGAGCCACTCAGTGTTAATAGTGTCTAGAATAATGGGTGGAAACACGGCAGACTGCTATAGGTAAATCATAGCCCAACCCTCTTAGCTTCCCAAAAGGTGTCTTCCTCCCATCCCTTTTCCATACTGAGGTCATACCAGATTATAGAATTACTCCCGACTAGCCGCCTTATTTAGGAATTCCTTCATATCCTGCGTATTGAGGAGGACAAGGAGTATAGGACTCTTCATCATCGGCGCGATGGGAACGCTATACTCGCCCACCATAGCCTTTTCTCCCTTCAGGTAATCCGGACTAAACGGGCTCCTAAAAAGTAAAGCAAAGCCCGTTACTTAGACTTAGCTCCCGGCTATAAGATAAAAAGCGCAGCCTCGTTTTACCTTCAAGACATGTCCACAAAAATAACTCTCTTGGTCTCTTTCCCTTAAAGCCATTGCGGCTTAAGGTGTGACGCAAGGTATGAAGGGAAAGGACTATCCCCAATTTAGGGGCAAGATACCAACTAAGACATTTCCTTC
>FWPV01007109.1_pt1 | contig 20675 bp, 17 predicted proteins | sample 2228371 | NCBI WGS metagenome assembly FWPV01 (sample SAMEA103939776, study PRJEB20133) | metagenome | reverse complement strand
TATTGATTAACGGAGAGACATAATTCAACCGGTCAGTATAGGGAAGCAGGTTGAAGTACGTGCGATGCTCGCAGGTTTTTTCGAAGCCACGGTGAAGGTAACCAACCTCTACTTCAGAATTGACAATCCTCTCTCCATCGAGTTCGAGCATAATCCGAATGGTCCCGTGCATGGCCGGATGAGAAGGTCCCATGTTGAGCAGAAGCGTGCCCGGCCGGGCTTCTTTCTGAATCCTTGTCGTCATCTCATTCTCGCAAACGGATCCTTGGCTGACGCTTGCGCAATGGATAATCCTTGCGCAACGGGAATCCTTCAAACCCATCATACATGAAGATCCGGCGGAGGTCGGGATGGCCCTCAAAATGGACGCCAAAAAGGTCGAAGACTTCCCTCTCCAGCCAGTTGGCATTTTTCCAGATTTCGGTCAAAGAGGAAATCCGCAGGTCTTTCTCGGCCAGCCGCGCCTTAAGGCGGAGCCGCTTGTTTTCGGTGAGCGATAACAAGTGGTAAACCATCTCAAACCGCGGTTCTTGGCCCAGGTAATCCACGCAGGTGATATCAAGGAGAAGCGTGTACTGCAGGGGAGGCCCGTAGAGAAATTTGGCCACTGGAAGGAGAGCCTCTTTGTTGATGATGACGACCTCGTCGCCAAGGTCCGTATATGTCGCCCGCACTTCCTCCGGGAATCTCTGCTTGAGCAGGTCTAAGACCGCTTTCTTTTCCATCGCCATTCCTGATCCTGATGCTGGATTTTTTCCTGGAGCTTGAGCAGGCCGTCGAGCACGGTTTCCGGCCGGGGGGGACAGCCCGGGATGTAGACATCAACCGGAATGACCTGGTCGATACCCTGGACGACCGCGTAATTGTCGTAAATGCCGCCGCTCACGGCGCAAGTTCCGAAGGCAATAACCCATTTGGGTTCGGTCATCTGGTCATAGACAGTTTTCAAGACAGGAGCCAATTTTTGGGTGACCGTGCCGACGACAAGAAGCATGTCCGCCTGTCGGGGTGAAAACCTGGTCCATCCGGCGCCAAAACGGTCAATGTCAAAATGAGCGCAAGCGGCAGACATGTATTCCATCCCGCAGCAAGCGGTAACGAATGGATAATGGAAGAGCGAAAATTTTCTCGCCCACCCCAGAACCTGGTTGAACTGGGTCGTAATGAACTCAGCCGGTGGCCGGTGCAATTTTTTCTCTTCGGGCATCTTCAACCTTTCTCAATCCCACTCGAACGCTCCTTTTTTCCAGGCATAGATAAAGCCAATCACAATCACTATCAAATAAGCAAACATAATGAGAAGAGCGCTCGCTTTCATTTCCTTAAAAACAAGGGCCCAGGGAAAAAAGAAAGCCACTTCGATGTCAAAAAGAAGAAACAGGAAAGCGACCAGGTAAAACTTGATTGAAAAAGGAGGAATATCTTTCTGGAGATAAGGACTGCCGCACTCAAACGGTTTTTCCTTGTTCGGGTTGGACCGAGAAGGGCCAACCAGTTTGTTCATAAAAATGAGGACGAAGCCGAGCAACCCGAACACAAGGAAGACCAAAAAAATCTCGACCACAGCAGCCCTTCCGTTTTAAGGCCAGACATTTTATAAAAACAAAAAAAAATTTGCAAACCTCCTGAAAAAAAATTTTTTTTGATGTCAATCGACCTGAAGTTTAGTCGTTAAGGGCGTGAATGGCCCTCCCATGGGCTTTCCAGGCTGCCTCCATGATAGCTTCGGCCAGCGTCGGATGGACGTGGATGGCAGAAGAAATGTGCTCTAGAGTCAAGCCGTGACGAAGGGCCAGAGTCAATTCGCTGATGAGCTCGCTGGCGTTTGGAGCGAGGATATGCGCGCCAAGAAGCCGGCCGCCCGCCTCAGCCAGAAGTTTGACCAGACCATCGGCACTCTCGAGGGTGACTGCACGGCCGTTGGCCTGGAAAGAAAAAAGCCCGGTTTCATATCTAATGCCTCGGGCTTGCACCTCCTCCTCGGTCATTCCCACGGAAGCCAGTTCAGGCTCGGTAAAAACAGCCATGGGGAGAGCTTCGTAATCCATTCGGGCGGCAAGGCCAGCCGCATTTTCAGCCGCGACCATCCCTTCGTGATGGGCTTTGTGGGCCAGAAGTTTGCCGCCGATGAGGTCGCCAATTGCGTAAAGGCCTGGCTGCTCCGTGGCCATTCGCTCGTCAACCCGGACAAATCCACGCTCGTCCATCAGCCCAGTCAGACGGGCACCAAGCACTTCACTGTTAGGCTTCCGTCCGATGGCGAGGAGAACTTTCTCAGCTCGAAATTCAAGCTCTCGCTGTGTCTTTAAACAGGTTCCTCGAAGCTCCACTTCTCCTTCCCGGACCCTTGTTTGCTCGAGGCGGACCTCGGTCCTGATTTTGAGCCCTTGTTTTTTGAGAAGTCTCTCCAGCCGGGTGACCATTTGCTTGTCCGAACCAGGAAGGATAGTCGGCATGATTTCCAGCACCTCCACCTCCGTCCCAAGCCGCGCAAAAATTGAACCGAGTTCAAGCCCGATCGCCCCAGCTCCAACAACAATCATGCTGGCTGGAATCTCTTCGAGGTCGAGCACCTCCCGGCTGGTGAGAACATACCTTCCATCCGGTTGAAGAAAAGGGAAATCCGATGGCCTGCTCCCCGTGGCCAGAATGATGTGGTCCGCCTCGAACCTCCGCTCTCCTCCAGCCTCTTGAAAACAAACCACCTTGGGACCCTCGAGGCGAGCTTTTCCCCTGAGGACCTCAACTCGGCTTCTCTCCAGAAGAAACTCAACCCCTTTTACCAGCCGTTCGACGATCTTTCTCTTCTCTAACTGAACGCGAGGCAAATCAATGTGGACGCTTTCTTTAAATCCCAGGAGGCGGGGATTCTTCTTGATGTCCTCGAGCAGCTTTGTCTGGCTAAGGAGAAACTTGGTCGGGATACACCCGTAGTTCATGCACGTGCCACCAACCCGGTCTTCTTCGATTAGGGTGACCTTGAGACCTAAACGGGCTGCTCTCAGCGCCGCTGCATAGCCACCCGGTCCTGCTCCGATAACCACAAGCTGACGTTTTTCGAGCATCATTCCTCCTTCTTTGATGGGGGAACATTATATCGGCTTTTAGAAGGCAAAGAAAGTATCCCCAAAATCCGGGTTAATCTTGACATCGAGGAGTAAAAATGGGAAATATTAGAAGATTTTTTGATGAGGAGAAATTTGCGCTGATAAGGTTCATAAAAATAAGAGGGAGAAGGGAAGTCTGGCTTCCCTTTTTTTTTATGCTGTCTTTCCTTTTTTTTAATAGCCAGCTTGCTCTGGCCAGCGCCGGCATTCTCTTTGGCCGAATCACCGATGAAAAAAAAGGCGGTCTGGCAGGCGTTCACGTGGTCCTGGAGAATGAGAACGGGTCCAGCCGGATAACGACAACCTCAAGCCCAACCGGTTCCTTTCGCTTAACTGGAATCCCTCCCGGCCGCGTGGCTCTTTTTTTGGAAATCGACGGAAACAAACTCCGTTTCGAGGACCTGGTTACTTTTGACCCTGAAAGGGTTCTTTACCTGGAAATTTCCGTGACTTCCCAGCCGGGAGGCAAAGTTCGAATACACCTAAAAGAGCAGGCCGACCTCACCGAAAGGTCCACCCGGACAACTATCGACTCTCTCCAGTTAGATTCTCTTCCCTCGGCTGAGAACGTCTGGTCAGTCATCGAAAATCAGGATTTTTCGGCAACAACCAACAGAGTCGATGTCGGGGGCATGTGGGCAGACGAACCCGCCCTCTGGAGCTCGCGGGGCGGGGTAAGCTGGACCCAGACAAGTTACCTTCTGAACGGGATGGATGTTACCGCTCCTTACTGGCGGGGAAAGCCTCTTTTTTACCCCGATATCTCCAGCCTGGGCTTTACCCAGCTGGCCAACGCTCGGCTTCCTGTTTCCTGGCTTTCCCCGGGCGGAGGACTCAACCTCCTCCCCAAAGAAGGAGGCTCGCAAACTCGCTTCCAGCTGGCCACATCGTGGAGCGGCTCCTGGATGAAAGCTTCGAATATTTCTCCTCGTCTCGAAGCCGAGGGACTGCTGGAAAGCCATCGTCTCAACTCCTTCTGGAAAATGAGCGGCCAGGCGTCAGGTGCCCTAATGCGGGGTCGCCTCCTTTTTTTTGCTTCGCTTTATGACCTCCGCCTTGACCGAGACCTGGCTGAATTCGACTCTCCGGACAAGGCCAGCGTCACCTCTGCTTCTATCAACATTACCCACCCTACGGAGAAAGGTTCGCTCACCTTTTTCTGGACGGGTCAGCTGGTGAGACAACCTTCCTTCGGGGCTGGCCGAAACGTTCCTTTTTCGGCCACGCTTGACCGGAAGCAAGTTTTTAATGTTCTCCAGATTATATGGAAGATGAGGTTTAAACCCTGGCACTCTTTCGAACTCGGGGCAAGCTTCTCCCGGGGCAACCTCGACGACCGTTTCCAGTCTGGCGAAGCAAAGCCTCATGGCCAAGAAATATTCACCGGTCTTCCTTCCGGTCTGGCGGCTTCAGCCGGCCGGGATGACCAATCAACCCAGGTTCTTCTCGGGCGAGGTCAGCTTTTAGTCGAAAAGTCGGGCCCTTCGCTCCATCGCTTGAGTTACGGTTTCTCCCTGCGCCGGGTCTCCTCGGCTTCCCGAAGGACAAGCTTCGGCAATCTCCATCTCCATTTCTTCAACGGCCAACCCCTTGAGGTCGTCTTTTTTGATGGTGCTGAAGACCACAAGGAGCGAGCTCTCGATTTCAGTCTTTTTGCTGAAGAAACAATCTTCTGGCAAAACCTCTTTTCTCTCTCCTTGGGCTTTCATCTTTGCTCAACTCGAGGCTGGATGCCAGCCCTCACCGAAGGGGGAAAAATCAAATGGTTAAGCTTATCCCCGCGGCTGAGCTTCTCTTTTCCGCTGACAAGGAAAAAGTCTTCCTGGCTCAAGGTCTCGGCAGCGCGCTATTTCTTTAGCCTTCCTCTCTTCTATCTTTCCTACGGACATCCGGGCGCCGCCGGAGGGCTTGTCTATGCCTGGGAAGACAGGAACCGGGATGGTGAGTTCAGCGCTGGAGAACAGGGTGAACTGCGGCGACGGGAAGGCCCTCGCTTCTCTCTCATTGACCCTGGACTCAAGAGGCCTTATGTGGATGAATATGCGGTCAGCTATTCGATTTTCTTCGGAAAAAATTTTTACTTCAGCCTGGCCGGCTTTTATCGGGAGACACGCCAGCTTGTGGAAACGGTGAACACCGGTGTGCCGCTCACTGCCTACACCCCCCTCCAAATCTATGACCCTGGAGACGACACCATCCCGGGTACCCATGATGACCTTTATCTGACGGTCTACAATCAGAAAAAAGAGACTCTAGGTCAGGATTTCTATATTTTGACTAATGCCGAGGATAAAAAGAGAGTCTCCCGCTATCGGGGCCTTGACCTGACGGTGGCAAAAAAATTCAGCCATCGTTATGTTTTCTTTTTCAGCTTCACGGCGACTGAAGCGATTGGCACGACCAGTCCGGGTAACACCGAGTGGGAAAACGATGACGGCATCGTCGGCCGCCTCTATGATGACCCCAACGCCTCTCTCTCGAGCCGCGGCCGGTTGCGTTTTGACCGAGCCTATACCGCAAGGCTCGGCCTGAGTTTTCCTCTCGGCAAGGGGTTGGGAGTGGCTGTTCTGGCCAAATACTATGATGGGCAGCCGTTTGCCCGGAAAATCATTGTCGAGGGGATGAACCAGGGGCCTTTCTATGTCCAGGCTTTCTACCGTGGCCAGGCTCGTTACGAATTCAACATGACGGTGGACTTGCGGCTGGAAAAAGCTCTTACCTGGGCGAAAAGCCGGGCCCGGATAATCATCGACGGGTTCAACATCTTCAATTTCGCCCTGGCTACAGCCGAAAACGAATGGACGGGTCCTCATTTTCCGCGCCGCTTCGCAACTGAGGTTCAATCGCCTCGACACATTCGTCTGGGGTTTATCTATGAGTTCTAAAAAATATATAAAATCGACCGGAAAAGTATTATTTTTGGCCATTTTTCTCTGGACATCTCCTCTCAGTTGGGCCTACGAAATTTTCATCTACCGGCCGTTCGAGGAAAAGCTATCCCTGGAGCGGGACAAAAAGATTCGTCTACGGGGCGAGTTTTTCGGTCAGCTCCAGTGGCCTTCGACTTTCCCCAGCTACAACGACCTGACGGGCAATGAAGACCGCTGGAATTTTGGCTTCCGGAACTATGTTTTCTTAACTGAAACAACCGTCCTCCATGCCCAGCTCATCACCCATGACGACGGCGGCCAGCGAACCAAATTTGACTGGCATTTCTCACTCCGCCAGAGCCTCCTCCGGTATATCACTCTTGTTGTCGGTCACGATTCCGACCATGATTCCGACCACACCAGCTATGTCAGGGGAAAACCTTTCTACACCAATCGGAATTACATTGGTTTTAGCTTGCCCCTGAGCGGAGAGAAATTCCTCCTCGAACCCTTTACCTGGTTTTTCCATCATACCAACCAGAGAACTTATCTCGACCTTTCTGGTAATAAGATTAAGCACGAATACGGTTTGCGTTTCGGCGCTCTCCTGAGCCCGCAGGCGAGTCTGAGCTTCCAGCTCATCCTCCAGTCGGACACCATCTTCGGCCCGGGCCAGATGCTCCTGGCCGACCTCGTTTTCCGACTGCATCTCGCCGAATGGCTCGAACTGGCAGTCGGCTCAAGCTGGTGGCGAGACCAGGAGGTAAGCACGGCCGGGAATAAACTTTCCTTCCATAAGTTGATTTGGGGAATCGCCATCCTCTTTTAGAAAGGAGCAAAAATGCTTGGAACCGGGGAAAGAATCCTTTTCGTCATCCTCATTTTTGCTACGGCCGCTGCCTTTTTTTGGCCAGTCTGGCAACGCCTGCGAATACTTCGTCAGGGAAAGTCAGAATTTCGGCTGGGCGCTGTCGGCCGGAGGACCTCCCACACGCTGGCTCAGGTGTTTCTCCAGAAATGCACCCTTAAGAACGAAAGAATTCTTACCGGGTTGATGCATGTTCTCATTTTTTACAGTGCTCTCACTTTTGACACGATGACCGTTAACCACACGTTAGAAGGTTTCTTCGACAATTTTTACCTCTTCGGTGGCACCAACTTCGGGCTCCTCTTTTCCTTTCTTGTCGACCTCTTCGCTCTCCTCGTCCTTGTGGCGGTCCTTTTTTTCATCATCCGCCGGTTCCTGTTCCGGCCAATGGCTTACCGAACCACTCCTCTCGACTCGGCCGTCATCTATTTTTTCTTAATCACGGTCACCCTGAGCTACCTCTACTTTGAGGGGTTTGCTATCGCCAGCCATCCAGAGAGCTCAAGGATGGCTTTCCTGGGCAAGAACTTAGCTCAAAGAATCTCCGAGGCCGGTCTGACGGGAGAAGTCATCACCAGGCACCTCCGTCTTTCCTGGTGGCTGCACATTATTCTTGTGTATGCGTTCATCGCCTACGTGCCCCATTCAAAGTACTTCCATATGTTTACCGGTCCGGTCAACGTTTTCTTTCGTTCCGAGCGGCAGGGAGGAGAGATCGAACCGCTCGATATTGAAAAAGCAGAAGTTTTTGGAGTGGAGAAGGTCATCGATTTCACCTGGAAAGACTACCTTGATGCTTTCGCTTGCATGGAATGCGGTCGGTGCCAGGATGCCTGCCCGGCTTTCGCCAGCGGGAAGCCACTTTCGCCGAAAATGGTCATCCTTAACCTGGAAAAGCATCTCCTTACCCAAAGGCAACTCCTCGCCCGAAAGAACCGGGAAGCACTCCCTTCTCTTTTTCCTTCCGTTTACAGCGAAGGAGAAATCTGGACCTGCACAACCTGCGGCGCCTGCCAGCACGTCTGTCCGGTGGCGATTGAGCACATCCGAAAAATCATCGGCATCCGGCAGAGCGAAGTGCTGATGCAGAGCCGGTTTCCGGCCGAGCTCAATCCCTTTTTCCGCAACCTCGAAACCAATTCTAACCCCTGGGGAATCGGGTTCGCCAAGCGCGGCGAGTGGGCCGCTGACCTGGATGTCCCTCTGATGAGCGAAAAAAAAGAGGCAGAAATCCTTCTTTGGGTCGGCTGCGCGGGTTCCTTTGATGAAGAGGGCATCAGGATATCCCGGGCGATGGTAAGGCTCCTCCAGAAAGCCGGGCTTGATTTTGCCATCCTCGGCCCGGAAGAAAAGTGCTGCGGGGACTCAGCGAGGCGCCTAGGAAACGAATACCTCTTCCAGACGCTGGCCGCCGAAAACCTGAGCCTTTTCCTTCAGTATGGCGTGAGAAAAATCATCACCTTCTGTCCTCACGGGTTCAATATTTTCCAGCACGAATATTCCCGGCTTCTGCCCCTTCTTCCTTCTTTTTCGGAAGAAGACAGAAAAAAAATATTATCGCTCAAAATCATCCCCCATGTCGTTCTCCTCGACCAGTTGATCAAAGATGGCCGCCTGAGGGTTAAACACGGCGGCACCCGGATGACCTTCCATGATTCTTGCTACTTTGGCCGCCATAACGGCTTCTTTGAGGAGCCGAGGTCAATCCTTCGGCGAATGGGCGCGGAATTAATTGAACTAAAAAGAAATCGTGAGCACAGCTTTTGCTGCGGGGCAGGAGGTGGTTTAATGTGGACAGAGGAAAAACTCGGCCAAAGGATCAACCATCTTCGGACCGAAGAAGTCCTCTCGTCCAAAGGGTCAGTCGCCGCCACTTCGTGTCCCTTTTGCTTGACGATGCTCAAAGACGGTCTCAAGGATAAAGACAGAACGGATATTGTGGTCAAAGATATTGCCCAGCTCGTCGCTGAAACCCTTGAAGAATGACGCCAAATTAGCCGAGAATTTCGCGGCAAGCGGCAATTGCTCGGTCGACATCCTCGTCGTCAATGTCCTTGTGGGTGACAAACCGGATGCCGCCCGTAGTCGCCAGGGCCAGAACTCGCCGCTCACTCAGCGCCGCCAGAAACTCCGGAATCGTCATCCTGGGGTGGTCGAAACCAAAAATGATAATGTTAGTCTCGACCTCTTCCGGATTCAATTGGATGCCTGGCAACCCGGCTATCGCCTGGGCCAGCCTCTTGGCCCGAACATGGTCCTCTTTGAGCCGGGCCACCATCTCCCGGAGGGCGACAAGGCCGGGCGCGGCCAGCACACCCACCTGTCTCATCCCCCCTCCCAAAGCTTTCCGGACCCGCCGAGCATGGGCGATAAATTCCTGAGGTCCGGCCAAAAGAGAACCGACTGGCGCGGAAAGCCCTTTGGACAGGCAAAACATCACCGAGTCGGCAAGGGCTGCATATTCCTTGACCGGGACACCACTGGCTATGCTGGCGTTAAAAATTCTGGCTCCGTCCAGATGGAGTCGGAGGCCGTGATTGGACGCAATTCGCTGAAGGGCCTGAATATTCTCGAGGGGAACAACCGCCCCTCCCCAGTTGTTATGAGTATTTTCGACGCAAATGAGGGAAGTCCGGGGAATGTGGACTGAAGGCTTGCGAATGTTCCGTTCGACTTCAGCTGGGTCCATGGCTCCCCGGCGGGAAGGGAGCGGCCGGGGGCTAACCCGGGAGATAAAAGTCATATGGGTGGATTCCATGTTGTAGATATGGGAACGAGCTTCAACGATAACCTCATCCAGCTCCCTCGTCCAGACTTTTACCGCGATGGCGTTACCCATCGTCCCGGAGGGCACGAAAAGTGCCGCTTCCTTGCCCAGCGTCTCTGCTGCCAGGCGCTCAAGCTCCTGAACGGTCGGGTCATCACCAAGGACATCGTCTCCGACGATGGCCTCAGCCATGGCCCGCCGCATCTTTTCTGTCGGCCGCGTCACGGTATCGCTTCGAAGGTCGGATATTGCACTCATTCTCAGGTTCTCCTCGAGACTTCCGTTAAAACAAGCTCCATTATAAATAAATGTTACCCCCTCGACAACCAAAGGCCACAGCAAAACCAAAGTAAAACCTGGATAGGGCAAATGGCTTTGACAGAGGCGCTAACTTGGATTTCACCCGTTATTCCTGAAGACAGGAAACGCCAAAGGAAACGCTCACCACGTTTACTTCGTTCTGATTCTATGGTATTTTAAAAAATCAGCTTGCCGATCTTTAATGATGAAATGGTCCGGGCATGCGGGTGATTGCTTTTTATAAATACGCTCAAATGCTCCTCCTCTTGCTCATCGTATTCTTCCTGAGCGCCATCGTTTCCTCATGGGTCATTGAAAAAGAAGATATCGTTTCAGTTCCCGACATTTCCGGAAAGACACTGGCCGAGGCGAGGCTCGAGCTTGCCCGCAAACATCTGTCTCTCCACCCCGAGGGCGAAGAATTCAACGACCGCTTCGAGAAAGGAAAGATATTTTCCCAGGAGCCTTCAGCCGGTTCCAAAGTCCGGACCAATAGGGCTGTCAGAGTGCTCATCAGCGCTGGAAGCGAAAGGGTCGAGGTTCCCCAGCTCGTTGGAAAAAGCCTGGAACCGGCCGTCAAAATCCTGGCCGACCTCGGCCTGGTTAGGGGAAAAGTCTCCCATATCCATACGCCGCAATATGCAGCCGGCCGGATTATCGCTCAGGAGCCGCCTGCTGGCTCTGTCATCAAACGGACAACCCCCATTCATTTTCTCGTCAGCCAGGGAGAAAGCGAACCGAAATACCTGATGCCTGACCTCATCGGCAAGAAAGCCGCCCCCACCATTCGCAAGCTCAACCAGCTTGGCTTCAAGGTGGCGGACATCCGATACTCTTACTACCCGGGCCGAGAGCCGGGAACCATTCTCAAGCAGTTTCCGGCCCATGGCTATGTGGTGGCCAAAAGAAGCCTGATTACCCTGGAGGTCAGCCGATGATACGCCTTGCTCCATCCATCCTGTCAGCCGATTTTGCCCGGCTCGGAGAAGCTGTCAAACTCGCCGAAGAAGCGGGAGCTGACATCATTCACGTGGATATCATGGACGGTCATTTTGTTCCCAACTTAACCCTTGGTCCGCAAGTCGTTTCCTCGCTCAAGAAAATGACTTCCTTGCCCCTGGATGTCCACTTGATGGTCGAGAATCCTGGGTTTTTTATCCCCCTCTTCCACGACGCGGGCGCGGACTGGATTTCTATCCATGTCGAAGCCTCGGTCCATCTCCACCGGGATATCACCCTCCTCAAAGAGCTGGGGAAAAAAGCCGGGCTGGCGTTGAACCCCGCTACTCCAATCCACCTCATGAACGAAATCCTCAAAGAACTCGATTATATCCTCCTCATGTCCGTCAACCCCGGGTTTGGCGGTCAGAAATTCGTCGAGGCCACCCACCAAAAGGTCCGGAACCTGAAGAACTGGATTAACGGCCAAAAGCTGTCCATTGCCATCGAGGTGGACGGGGGCGTTAACCTTGACAACATGGAAGCGCTCATCCAGGATGGAGTAGAGATTCTGGTTGCCGGCGCCGCCATTTACGGCCAGCCAGACCCTCGCCAGGTTATCCTAAAGATGAAGGAAATTATTCAGAAATGGAACAAGCCATGAACTGTCTTGTCACTGGCGCGGCTGGCTTTATTGGTTCCCACCTGTGTCGCCGATTGCTTGAGATGGGACACACGGTTATCGGGATCGACTGTTTCACGGATTTCTATCCCCGGTGGATCAAGGAGCGGAACATCGCTCCCCTGCTCAATCAAAAGAATTTTTCTTTCCGTCCAGATAACATTCTTGACCTCGATTCGGACCGGCTTCTGGATGGAGTTCAAGTCGTCTTTCATCTCGCCGCCCAGGCGGGGGTGAGAGCAAGCTGGGGAGATAATTTTTCGGTCTATGTTCATCACAACGTTCAGGCAACCCAGAAGCTCCTTGAGGCGGCCAAGATAAGTCCCATCCAGCGTTTTGTCTATGCCTCATCTTCCTCGGTTTACGGCCTTACGCCGAAGCTGCCGATGTCTGAAAAAGGGCTCTGCCGGCCCATTTCTCCCTATGGAGTAACCAAGCTGGCCGCAGAGCAGCTTTGTTTTCTTTATTATAAAAATTTTGAAGTGCCGGCCATCTCCCTTCGTTTCTTTACTGTCTACGGCCCGGGTCAGCGGCCAGATATGGCTTTTCACAGGTTTTTCCGGTCGATTGCTGAGGGAAAGCCGATTGTCATCTACGGCAACGGCAAGCAGACAAGAGATTTCACTTTTGTTGACGATATCGTTACCGCCTGTCTCCAGGCGGTCGAGCGGGGCCAGCCTGGCGAAACTTATAATATCGGCGGTGGACACCGAGAAAGGCTTAATGACCTTCTGTCTCTTTTTGAGGAAATCTGCGGCCAGAATATAAGTGTCGTCCGCGAAGAAAAACAAAAAGGGGATGTGCTCCATACCCTGGCTGATATTACCCGGGCTCAAGAAGAACTCGGCTATTCTCCTCGCGCCAATCTCCGCGAGGGACTTCGCCAGGAATGGGACTGGGTTCGCCAGCTTTATGGCTATTGAAAATAACGAGGACAGCGATGATTGCATCTAAGAAATTCTGTTGGCTCCCTTGTCTTTTTGCTTTTCTAATTCTTTTCTTCTCCTGGGGCTGTCGAGGAAAGAAAGTGGAAATTGCTCCAGAGATCGCCGGTTCTGACGAAGCCCTGTTCAAGGCAGGACAGGAAATCGTGAAAAAAGACCCGGAGAAGGCTCGTCTTTATTTTCGGCAGGTCATCGACTCTTTTCCGAAGAGTTTTTATGCCCAGCGGGCTAAGCTGGCCATTGCCGATTCGTATTTTAACAAAGGGGACGAAGGCAGCATGATCCTGGCCGCAGCCGAATACCGGGAGTTCATCCAGCTTTATCCTTACAGTCCGTCTGCTTCCTATGCCCGCTATCAGATTGCGATGACATTTTTTAAGAAAGCCCTTAAGCCCGGCCGGGACCAGACAAAGACGCATCAAGCTCTGGCTGAATTCAAGCGGGTCGTCACCGATTATCCCCTGAGTGAAGAGGCCAAGCTGGCCCAGGAAAAAATCAAGGAATGCGAGGAACGCCTGGCAGCTCATTATTTCACCATCGGAGAACACTATTACCGGGTGTATGCTTATAAGGCCGCAACCAGCCGGCTGCTCGAAATCCTGACCAATTATCCGAATTTTTCCGGCATGGATAAGGTTTACTATTTTCTTGCCGATGCCTATTTCAAATGGAATAAAGTCGAGGAAAGCATCCCCTACTTCACCAAGTTGATTTCAGATTACCCGGAGAGTAAATACGCGAAAAAAGCTCAAGAGAGATTGGATGAAATCAACCGGAGCAAGGGATAACCCAACCTGGGAGGTTCAAATGCCGAAGCATTTTCGACTGCAAACGGCTTTTGTCTTAGCTGCCTTTCTGATAATTCCTCGTCCTGCCTTTAGCCAGTTTCGTCTGGAATCCCAATCCTTCAAGCTCGGGCTGCGTTCGGAGTATTTCTCAAGGATGTTGAGCGGCGGAGAGGGAGAGGCCTCCCCAATGCTGGCTTCTTACCTTGTCAGTCTTGCCCTCAACTATAAACTTAAAGGCGGCTTTTCTGCGTCTTTACTCCTTGGCTACGCTTCTTCGAATTATGAACACCTAATTTTCCGGCAGCTGCCCTTTTCTATCAATTTTGAGGGAACCGGAATCAGCGGCTTTCTGGCAGGCGCCGAGGCGAGCAAGAGTCTTCTTTCTTCGCGGCGTATCGAGATGGATGTTTTCGGTCATTTTTTGGCCTGTCTCGGAATCCCCAAAAAATATGAAATCCCTGGCCTGGCCGTTTCCGGCTCGGTCGAAGCGAACCCCAACTGGATGAGAGCCGTCGCCGGCCCAGTCTTCAGGTGGAGAGGTCAGGAAGGCTTCTCGCCTTATTTGGCGCCTTGTTTTCATTATCTCTGGGGAAATTTCGACATGAACCAAAAGGTCAGCTCCTTATCTGGAAATGAAAAAAAAGAAATGAAAAGTAAGGGCCAGGTTGGGCTGCTCTTTGGCATCGACCTGGCTTTTGGCGGTGGCCTTGAGCTTCGAGCAGAAGCGGGAGTTTATCCGCGCCAGAATGGCTCCGACTACTCGGTCATGGTCCAGGCTATTTTCGGTCTTTAAATAGAATCATGGGGAGGAACAAAATGAGGAGAGCCAATCAGAGGAAAATCTTTCTTGGTTTCCTTGTAGCAGGCCTCTTCTTCTTTTTCTTTTCCTTTTCTTTGAGCCAGGAAAGGTTCCGGGAGAATCGAGAAAGAAGCTGGGTCGGTCCTCCCGGGACATATGAAGTTCGTCCTCTCGATTGCCGCTGGATTCGGCCTGAGCGCGGCAATCCCTACGCTCCGGGCGAGGCGCTCGTGAAATTCAAACCTTCGTTGCGGGCTCAACTCATCTCGCCTACAATCCGGGCCTATGGCGCAGAAGAAATAAGCAAAATCAGCGGCCTCGAGATCTATAGATTAAAGGTCCCAGAGAGAACGACCGTCGAGGAGATGGTCTTTGCCCTGAGCCAGAACCCGGACGTGGAGTATGCGGAGCCGAACTACAAGACCAGGCTGTGTGTCACCCCAAATGATAAGTATTTTGATTATCAGTATTATCTGCGCAACACCGGGCAAGAAATACCCACAGAAGAAAGGCCACGAGGAAAAAAGGACGCTGATATCAAAGCCACCACTGCCTGGGAAGAGACCAAGGGAAAGGCGGACATCCTGATCGCTATTCTCGACACGGGCGTGGACCTTTCCCATCCAGACCTCAAGACAAAAATTTATTCGGGCGGCCGGGACTTCATCAATAACGACTTCGAGGCAAACGACGACTATGGCCATGGGACAGCCGTTGCCAGCGTGGCTGCAGCCGAAACAGATAACTCGGAAGGGATTGCTGGAGTGGCGTGGAACTCGAAAATCCTGCCCGTCAAAATCATGGATGAAAACGGCGAAGGGGTATACAGCGACCTCATTGCCGGCATCAAGTGGGCTGTTGACAACCGCGCTTCTGTGGTCAACTTGAGCCTGGGCGGTGATGAGCCCTCGAGCGGACTCCGTGATGCGCTCAAGTATGCCCATGATAAGGGAGTTGTCGTCGTCGCCGCAGCCGGCAATGACAGCAGCGCCGTCCTTTATCCGGCCGCTTATGATGATTATTGTTTGGCCATTGCCGCAACAGATTATGAAGATAAGCAGGCAGATTGGTCGAATTTCGGAAGTCAGGTCGATGTGGCTGCCCCTGGGGTGAGCATCATTTGCGCCGTTCCAACCTGGTTTTTTGGCCCGGGATCCAACCCCTATGGCATTGGCGGCGGCACCTCCCTATCAACCCCTCAAGTGGCCGGGTTAGCAGCCCTGCTCAAGGCACTTAAACCCTGGCTTTCGGTCGACCAGGTCATGGATGTCATCCGGTATTCAGCCGACGATGTCAATTCGGCCAACCACCCGGGCAAGGATAACTATCTCGGGTATGGCCGGATCAACATGGAAAAAGCTCTGGTGCCGATAAGAATAAAAAAATAATCACCACATGCAATGATCCGCTCTCTCCGCATTCAAAACCTGGCCACCATTGAAGACCTCGAGGTCCGCTTTAAAGAAGGCTTCTCTATCCTCACCGGCGAGACCGGGGCCGGGAAATCCATCATCATCGACGGAATTAAGCTTCTCCTTGGAGAAAGAGCATCTCCCGAGCTTGTCCGGACAGGAATGGAGGAGGCCACAATCGAAGCCATATTCACTCCGCCTGAAGGAGAAAAATTGCCTGACGATTGGGCCTCTTTTGAGGTTGAGGGAGAGCTTTTCATCCAGAGGAAACTTCCGCGTGAAGGACCGGGAAAAGCATATCTGAACGGCGTCCTTGTTCCAGTCAAGAAACTCAGAGAGCTCGGCCCCCTCCTTGTAGATATCTATGGCCAAAATGACCACGTTTTCCTCCTCCAGCTCGAAAGCCACCTCTATTTTCTTGACCTTTTCCTCGGACTTGGAAAAAAGCGGGAAAAAGTTGCCGACCTGGCCCAGCTCTTGCGTCGCCTTCTTCGAGAGAGAGAAGAGCTCGCAGCCAGGAAGAGGGACCGCGAACAGCGCCTCGATTTCCTCGCTTTCCAGATCAAGGAAATCGAATCCGTCGGGCTCAAGCCCGGCGAGTGGCAGGAGCTCCAAGCAGAAAGAAATATTCTCAAGAACGCCGAAAAAATTTTCCTTCTCCTGGACAAGGCGCTCGATATTAGCTATCTCCAAGAGGACTCCGTTCTGGTCCAGCTTGACCGCCTTAACGAGGCCATTCGAGAGCTCTGCTCCTATAACCAGGACCTTTCCTCGTTCAGCGAATTTCTTCGTCAAGCGTCGATCACTATCCGCGAACTGGCTGATTATCTGGTGCGCTTCAGAGAAAAACAGAACCTCAGCCCAGAGCGGCTGGAGGAAGTGGAATCCCGGCTGAGCCTTCTCGACAAGCTGCGCCGAAAATACGGTGACCGGGAAGAAGACATCCTTGCTTTTCTCGACCATGCTCGCGCCGATTACCAGGCGCTTCTCCAAAGCGAAGAAAAACTCGCCAAGCTGGATTCCGAAATAAGAGCCGCTTTTGAAAGCTACCAGAATCAGGCGGGAGAGCTATCGCGGCAAAGAAACGAAGGAGCCAGGTTTCTGGAAAAGCAGATGGAAAAAGAGCTGGCTCACCTGGGGATGAAGAGAGCTCTTTTCCAGGTCAAAATCGAATCCCATCCCCCTTCGCTCGAGGAAGCTGAGAAAATTAGAGAAACCGGATGGGACGAGGTTGAATTCCTGATCAGTCCCAACCCCGGTGAAGAGCTCCGCCCACTCCGGAAAATCGCTTCGGGCGGTGAATTATCCAGGATCATGCTCGCTTTGAAAACCATCGGCAAGGAAAAAGTGCGGTTGAAAACTCTCATTTTTGATGAAATCGATTCCGGTGTCGGCGGCAAAACGGCCGAATGCATCGCTGAAAAACTCCGCGCTCTGGCTGAAAACCATCAGGTCCTATGCATCACGCACCTTCCCCAAATTGCCAGCTTTGCGCCGCACCATTACAGAATCGATAAGAGAATCGAACGGGACCGGACTTACACGACGGTCAAGGAGTTGACTTTTTCTGAAAGGGTCGAGGAGATATCCCGGCTCTTAGCTGGAAGCCGCATGACAGCGGCTTCTCTCCAGACAGCCAAAGATATGCTCCTTCATAATCAGGAAGAAAGGAAAAGGAAGCGAGGTCATGATGAACCCAGCCGATGAAGCGGTCAGGTATTTCGAGGAAGGGTGGAGCTGTTCTCAGGCTGTTTTGGCCGCGTTTAGTGAAGCCTTGGGGTTGGCGAAGGAAAACGCTTTCAAGATAGCTCAAGCCTTCGGGGGTGGCATGGCCAGGATGGGCCAGACTTGCGGTGCGGTGACGGGCAGCCTGATGGTTATCGGGCTTAAGTATGGCCGTAAGCACCCCGGAGATGGGCAAGCAAAGGAAAAAACTTACGCTCTTTCGCGGGAATTCATGAGCCAGTTTAAGGCTCGTCATGGCTCGCTTGTCTGCCGCGAACTCATCGGTTTCGACCTGAGCACGGACGAAGGGCATAAGCTGGCCACGGAAAAAGGCGTTTTCAAGAGCCTCTGCCCCTGTTTTGTCCGGAATGCTGCAGCTCTCCTCGAAAAACTGCTCTGATACGATACCCGCCCTCCAACCGGGGCTTTTTCTCATGCCTCGAAGTTGAAAAGAAGATTGGTCGATACTTCCCCTGGTCGTTCGTGGCCGATGGCCATAAATTTCATCGAGTTTGACCTGAATTCCGGTATAATAATTGGACGGAAGAAACGCTACCGAAAATGAAGTTTTTCATCCGCACCTTCGGCTGCCAGATGAACGAAAGTGACTCCGAGCGGCTCGCCGGAATTCTCGAACAGGCTGGCGCGTCCAAAACGGAAAAGCCAGAAAACGCGGATGTGATAATCGTCAACACCTGTGCTGTCCGCCAAAAATCTGAAGAGAAGCTCTATTCTTACCTGGGCAGACTTTCAGCGCTCAAGAAAAAGCGGCGCGTCCGGATTGGGGTCATCGGGTGCGTCGCTCAACTCCGAGGCCACGGTCTTCTGGAGAAAAAACTCGATGTCGACTTTATTCTCGGCCCCGACAACTATAGCCAGCTTCCTCGCCTCCTCCAGGAAAGTTCGGCCGAAAAGTACATCCAGACCGAATGGTCGAAAGAATGGCAGGAAACTCCATCCAACCTTGTCCTCAGAGAAAGCCAAGTGAGCGCGTATGTCCCCATCATGGAAGGATGCGATAATTTTTGCGCCTACTGCGTTGTCCCCTTTACCCGGGGAAGAGAGAAATATCGGCCGCTTCCCTCCATTCTGGGAGAAGTGCTGAACTTAGCTGAAAAGGGGTACCATGAAATTCAGCTTCTTGGTCAAAATGTCAACCACTATCTGGACCCGGAATCGGGGTTGGGGTTCTCCGAGCTCCTCCGGAAGGTGGCGCAGATAGAGGGAATAAGCTGGGTTCGTTTCCTGACTTCTCACCCAAAAAATTTCACTCCCGATATCGCCACCGTCATGTCCGAAATCCGCACCATCTGCCGTCAGCTCCATCTCCCTCTCCAATCAGGCTCCTCCGCTATCCTGAAGAGAATGAAAAGGGGCTATACCAAAGAGGAATATCTCGACCGGGTGGCCCTTCTCCGCCGGCTGATGCCCGATATCAGCTTGAGCACGGATATCATCGTCGGATTTCCTGGAGAAACCGAAAAGGATTTTGAGGAGACGCTCGAAGTTCTGGCGGCAGTTCGGTTCACCAATATTTTTTCTTTCCGCTATTCACCCAGGCCAGGGACGGAAGCTTCCAGTTTTGAAGACGACATTCCGCTTGAGGAAAAGACAAGAAGGCTGGAACAAGTCCAGAAGCTCCAGAAGAAAATTCAGTTAGAAAACCACGGCCGTCAGGTGGGTTTGACCATGCCGGTGCTATGTCTTGGAAAAGCCCAAAAGACACCTCACCTCTATACGGGCCGGAATGAAGCCTTTCAGGTGGTGAACTTCTGTGCACCATCCGATTGCCGCGGTAAGTTCGTCAAAGTCCGCATCACCGGGTTCGGTCCTTACAGCCTGCAGGGGGAAATGGTGACCGACTGAGTCGGCAGCGATTTTCCGCTGACCTTGACTCTGGGTTTGGTTTTATGCTATATGAGCAATTTAATTTTCTCCCGAGGGAAAATTCCTTTCTAAGCTCTGCCCTCAGGCGCAAAGGCTTGCGGCAAGACTTTGCTCGAAGGAGAAGAGGAAATGCTCGAAGCTACTGCATTTGAAACTGTCGCCCTCTGGTCCGTGCTCGGAATTGCCCTGCTCGGCCTAGCTTACGCCCTTTTCCTCCGCTTCCAAATCATGCGGGAAGACAAAGGAAACGAGCGAATGATTGAAGTCTGGGAAGCAATCAAGCAAGGAGCAGACGCTTACCTGATGAGGCAGCTCAAGACTATTCTTCCATTGATTGTGTTGCTCACTTTTGCCCTGTTCTTCAGCGTTTACATTGTCCCTCCATCTGCAGAAGCCTTAGAGCGTTTTCCAAACCTGAGCCCGGACAAGATTAAGGTCATCATCGGCCTCGGCCGGGCTGGAGCATTTGTTTTGGGAGCTTTCTTCTCCCTCATGGTCGGCCAGTTCGGGATGCGCATGGCTGTCCAGGGGAATGTCCGGGTGGCAGCAGCGGCCCGGACGAGCTTCGACAAGTCGCTTAAAATTGCCTACCGGGCCGGCACCATCACAGGCATGCTGACCGACGGCCTTGGACTTTTCGGCGGCACGGCCATTTTCATGATTTTCCAGAAAGCGGCCCCGGATGCTCTTCTCGGCTTCGGGTTCGGGGGAACGCTGCTGGCTCTGTTCATGCGCGTCGGCGGAGGAATTTATACCAAGGCGGCTGATGTCGGTGCTGACCTGGTAGGGAAAGTGGAAGCCTGCATCCCCGAGGATGACCCGCGGAATGCCGCTGTCGTGGCCGACCTTGTAGGCGATAATGTCGGCGATTGCGCTGGCATGGCCGCAGATATCTTCGAGAGCTATGAAGTGACGATTGTTTCAGGACTGATCCTTGGCCTGGCTCTCGTCCACCTCACCGGCGAGATTAAGTGGATTATATTCCCTCTCCTTGTTCGGGGAATCGGTGTTTTCTCCTCGATCATCGGAACCTACCAGGTGCGAGGAAAAAAAGAGGAGAAAAGAGGCGATGCCATGGCCGGCATCAACCGCGGCTTTTACACTTCGGCCGCGCTCTGTTTTATCTCCTTCGCTTTCCTCGCCCATTTCTACATGAAGGAATGGCGAGCTTTCTTGTCCGTCGGCGCGGGAATCATTCTGGCCATTTCCATCGACGAGCTCACCAAGTATTTCACGCACACCAAGCACGCGCCAGTGAAAGAAATCGCCCGATCGTCGCGAACCGGCTCAGCCACAGTCATTCTGAGCGGCCTATCCGTGGGGATGGAATCAAGCGTCTGGGCCATCATGGTCATTGCCGGCACTATTCTCTCGGCGCTCCTTATTTACTGGGGCCAGCCCGTTTCATTTATCCTTTATGGCGTGGCCATGACGGGAATTGGGATGCTCACTCTGACCGGAAACAACGTCGCCATGGACTCGTTTGGCCCCATTTCGGATAATGCGAACGGAATCGGTGAGATGGCCGGAATGGACAAAGAAGCTCGCCAGATCATGGCTGACCTCGACGCCGTCGGCAACACCACC
>FWPV01007107.1_pt1 | contig 20683 bp, 15 predicted proteins | sample 2228371 | NCBI WGS metagenome assembly FWPV01 (sample SAMEA103939776, study PRJEB20133) | metagenome | reverse complement strand
GATACCGGCTGTTGCGTAAAAATAAATGTGAGCAATTGGATGAAATCTTGATTATTTATCTTTTTGTGTTAAAAATATTTTAAAAATTGTACAAGTCGAACGTTTCTTAGAGTAAAAGCCCTTTTTCAACAGTCTCTGGGAAAGGAGGGAAGAAAGTCCCCCTTATTAAAGGGGGATTGAGGGGGATTCAATCACAAGGATTATGAAAAAATAAGTTAGGATGGAGATTCACCATGTCCACACCAACACGTGAAATCTATTGGAATATTCAAGGCTATAACTTTATCTATCTCGCTTTTGCCATCGCCTTGATTATTTTTATCTACGGCTTTTTCCGTCGCTATCGACTCTGGCGATTGGGAGCCCCTGAACGCCGACTGGATCAGTTGGGAAAAAGATTATGGTCTTTAATAAAAGACGGATTAGCCCAATTCAGTGTTCTCAAAGACGCCAACCCTGGTCTGATGCATCTCGCCATTTATGGCGGATTCGTCGTCCTCACCATCGGCACTTTTTTGGTGTTGCTGCAAGCCGATTTCTCGTTACAGATTTTATACGGTTCTTTTTATCTCTGGTTCAGTCTGGTTTTGGATTTATTTGGCGTTCTTTTCATCCTCGGCCTTGTTTATGCCGCCATACGACGCTATATCATTCGACCCAAACGACTCAACCGTTTGGCCGATGATGCCGTGATTCTATCCTTATTATTCATCATTGGCGTCAGCGGTTTCATCATCGAAGGGGCGCGCATCGCTGCCACCAGACCGGTTTGGGAACATTGGTCTTTTGTCGGCCATTGGATCGCCGGCTGGTTTGGGTCATCCTCTCCGGAGGCAATCACCGCCACTCATCGGTATATGTGGTGGTTTCACATGATCATCTCCATGGCCTTCATCGCCTATATTCCCTATTCCAAGCTTTTTCATATTTTCACGGCACCAGCGAACCTATTTTTCAAGTCGCTTGAGCCCAGAGGCCGTTTGTCGACCATCGACATGGAAAAGTCTGAGAACTTTGGCGTTGCTGATCTCACCCATTTTACCTGGAAGCAATTGCTGGATTTGGATGCCTGTACCGAATGCGGCCGCTGCCAGGATCAATGTCCGGCCTATGCCAGCCAGAAACCGCTATCGCCGAAAAAACTCATCCTCGATTTACAAAACCACATGAGTATCCGCGGCCGGCAACTATTGAAAGCGAAAAGTGAGGAAGCGGCGTTAGAATCGCCAGTGGGAGCGGCGGTCACAGAAGATGAGATTTGGGCTTGTACGACGTGTATGGGTTGCCAGGAGCATTGTCCAGTAGCCATCGAACATATTCAGAAGATTGTCGATTTGCGCCGCGCCAAGGTGATGATGGATAGCCAATTCCCCCAGGAATTGAATGCTGCATTCCGCGGACTGGAGACCAACGCCAATCCGTGGAACATCGGCCAGGATGCTCGAGCCGATTGGGCGCAGGGGTTGAACATTCCATTGATGGCGGAACAGTCCGAAGTGGAATACCTCTGGTTCGTAGGCTGTGCCGGAAGCTATGATGACCGTGGTCGTAATATTTCTCGAGCCCTGGCGAGTATCCTGCAAAAGGCGGGGGTGAGTTTTGCCATCCTCGGCGTCGAAGAAAAATGCTGTGGCGATCCCGCCCGCCGCGCCTGTAATGAATATGTTTATCAAATGATGGCTGAAGAAAACATCCAAACTTTTAAAAAATATCGTTTCAAGAAAATTCTCACCGCCTGTCCGCATGGCTATCAGATGATTAAAAATGAATACCCCCAATTTGGCGGAGAATTCGAGGTCATCCACCATACTGAGCTCATCGGTCATTTGATACAGGATGGCAAGATTAAGTTAGAGCCCAAAAATGAAAAAATTACTTATCATGATTCCTGTTATTTGGGCCGGTATAATGGCTTGTACCAGGCGCCCCGAGATGTACTGAAGGTAGCGATCGGCGGAAACATCATAGAATTGCCTCGCTCCAAGTCCAAGAGTTTTTGTTGTGGTGCTGGCGGTGGCCGCATGTTCATGGAAGAGACCCTTGGCGAGCGCATCAATCACTTGCGCATCCAAGAGGTCGCCATGTCGGGTGCAGCAACGGTCGCTTCGGCCTGTCCTTTCTGTCTGGATATGCTGGACGATGGCGCGAAGGAAAAGGGGTTGGAGGAGACGATCAAAGTGAAGGATATCGCCCAGATCGTGGCTGAGAGGATGCAGGCCTAAATCGATTTGTCCGATACCGCTCATCGACCGGTGTTCATTGGAGTGGATGGACGTATGAGATTTTTATGAGTCATTATTGAAGAGCATTTTCATGATAAAGTGATTGTGCGAAAACTAAATTTTTTCCAGAGAATGATAAATAAACGCTGTAATTTTGACGGCGATTTTTTTAATTATTTGTAATATTATCAATTAATTGAGACTATTGCACTTTAAGATGTCTCGTCGCTGGGCGCTCCTCGACATGACACGTTTTTAGAGGTTTTCACACACTCACTAAAGCTTGAACAACGTACAATTGGAAGGCGGGTTTTCCAACCCACCCCAAGCTATGAACAACGTACCATTGGAAGGTGGGTTTTCCAATCCGCCACAAGCTAAAGCTTGAACAACGTACAATTGGAAGGTGGGTTTCTCAACCCGCCACAAGCTAAAGCTTGAACAACGTACAAATGGAAGATGGGTTTTCCAACCCGCCACAAGCTATAGCTTGAACAAAATACAATCCATGTATACTTTTAGGAGCCCTGAGAATTGATTTAGGTTGAGCCAAGAGTGTATTATCTTTTTTGTGCAAAGCGGCAGAAAATAATGTATGTTAGTGTGAATGTCCGACATTTAGTTCAAGTTGGGCGGCAGAACAACTCACTTCGCCACAGCTTGGATGTGAAATAATGAGATCTGATATTTAGTTTAATATGGGCGGACTAATAACTCACCATTCACACTCGTAAGAACGACGGAATATAACTTGTAGCTACGCGGGTGTATTAGAGCAAAGAAAATCCATAGCAGAAAATATAATTGAAGCCTATGAATCACATTGATACCATCAAAAACCACAATGCGCACGGTCGACTTGAAAAGGTATTACATTATCTCTTACTCATCGCCGCTGGTTTATACTTTTTGTTGTTTATCGCCATCGCTTTGGCGCGCATCGCCTATCCTTATGCGTTGGAATGGGCCGAAGGCGGGATGTTGGATCATGTGTATCGCATTCTTCAGGGCAAGCCGTTGTATGTAGCGCCGTCGTTGGACTTTACTCCCTATACCTACACACCGCTTTATTTCTATTTGTCGGCTGGATTGGCCAAGATCATCGGCCTCAGCTTTGTACCACTGCGATTGATTTCGTTACTCGCCACCTTGGGTTGTTTTTGCTTGATATTTTTATTTGTATACCGAGAGACAGGTTGCCGATATTGTGGATTTTTAGCCGCTGCACTTTATGCCGCCTCTTTTCACGTCTGCGGCGATTGGTACGACATCGGCCGGGTGGATAGCCTGTTGCTCTTTTTCTTATTATGGGGATTTTTCCTCTTTCGCTTCAAACAGAACAAGTTATCTATGCTAGTTACGGCTTTATTGTTCTTGATCGCTTTTTGGATCAAGCAAACCGCGCTGGTAATCTCATTACCATTTTTGCTATATTCTCTTTTGCCATCTCAGATTCGCGTACGATGGTTATTTGTGGTTTTTTATCTGCTCACTCTTGTAACGAGCTTATTGTTTATGCAATCGCAAACCAAAGGGTGGTTTTTTTACTATGTTTTCTATCTGCCTCGTTTCCATCCACTGATGCCAGAGTTGTTTTATCAATTTTGGCTCCGCTATCTGATTCGCCCCCATGCCATTGCACTGGCTGTTGCTTTATTCTTTTTGACCAATATGCGCAAACAGCAATTGCAAATCGCCCTTTTCTACGCTGTTGCTGTGTTGGCATTTGTGGGTGGGGTTTGGATTGCCGCTATTCCCTCGGGCTCCTATCACAACGTGGCCATGCCTGCGATCGCCATGGCAGCCATTCTTTTTGGGGTGGGTTTGCATTGGTTTCGGAGAAAGTTTAAAGAAGTTTCTTTATTTATTGTCATCATGCTGTTTTTGCAATTTTTAGGCTTGCTGTATAATCCCCTGAGGGCGATACCAACTCAAAAAGATAGAGCAGCGGCTGATGACTTTACACAGCGCCTCCGACAAATGGAGGAACCAGTATTTTTACCGAGTCATAATTACCTGTTGCGCATGGTCGATAAAGGCAGCTGCGCCCATATGTTAGCATTAGCAGATGCGTTGCGAGATGACCGCTCCCCAAGGGGTGTTCGATTGCGGCAGGAGATTTCATCCACCATTAGCGAGAAGCATTTCCGCACGATCATCCTGGATGAGCCCTGGTTTCCGGAGCTCATCGATCAGCACTATAATCTTTCGGGACGTGTCTTCATGGATTCTGACGTCTATTGGCCTTTGATCGGTTTTCAGACACGGCCTGAATATCTCTATCATGCAAAATAAAAAATACTAATCTTCTTTCCCCAGCAACTTATAGGTAGGATAGTTTTTCTCCCCCTTTGATGACGAAACACATAGATTTCATGTTCATTGTCTTTTTGAACCGATTCCTCTTCACTCAGTAAATAAGTTGAGTCAGGTTCAGAAAAAAAGTTGAGCCAGAATCCGAAGAAACAATTTTATATTCAAGATCCTCGAGGCAACTGAATGATATATGACAACATCTTACAGACCATTGGAAAAACCCCCTTGGTGAGGATAAACCGCATGACCACTGGGCTTGCGGTGGAGATTTTTGCCAAGGCAGAATATTTCAATCCAGGGGGGTCGGTCAAAGATCGCATCGCCTTGTCCATGATCGAAGATGCCGAGCAGCGGGGGAGGTTGAAAAAAGGTGACGTAATCATCGAACCCACGTCGGGGAACACGGGCATTGGTCTGGCGTTAGTGGCGGCTGTAAAGGGGTATCAGCTCATCGTCACCATGCCGGAGACCATGAGCAGGGAGCGAAGGCTCATCCTGGAGCAATATGGCGCCAAGGTCATCCTCACCCCGGCTGAGCAGGGGATGGAAGGCGCCGTTGTCGAGGCTGAGCGATTAGCCAGGGAACATGGCTATTTTATGCCGCAGCAATTCCAAAATCCGGCAAATCCCCGCGCGCATCGAAACACCACGGCCAGGGAGATCATCGATGATTTGGGGGAGCGGCCATTGGATTTTTTCGTGGCCGGAGTGGGCACCAGCGGTACACTGATGGGCACGGGAGAAATATTGAAACAACATTACCCAACCCTCAAGGTCATAGCGGTGGAACCAAAGGGGTCGCCGGTGTTGTCTGGGGGTGTGGCAGGTCCGCATCAAATTGCTGGTATCGGTGCCGGTTTTGTGCCGGATATCTATCGTCCGGAAATTGTTGATGAAGTTATTCAGGTTAGCGACGACGAAGCTTTTCAAGCCGCCAAAGCATTGGCGCGTCTGGAGGGTTTGTTGGTGGGGATCTCCTCGGGCGCGAATATGTCGGCTGCAATCCAGATCGCTCGTCGTTCGGGTAGATGGAGACGAATGGTCGTCATGCTTTGTGATACGGGTGAACGGTACATCAGCACGAAACTTTTTGGGTGAGAGATGATGAAACTTATCGAGGACTATAAAGCCATACGCAGGAATGATCCGGCAGCAAGGAGCTTTTTAGAGATTATATTAGCCTATCCGACTTTTCATGCTGTGGTCATGCATCGTTTGATCCATTTTCTCCACACTACCTTGCATATCCCCATCCTCCCGCGATTTTTGGCGATGCTCTCGCGTATCTGGAGTGGAGTGGAGATTCACCCTGGGGCGCGAATCGGCAAGGGCTTTTTCATCGACCATGGCACGGGTGTTGTCATCGGCGAGACAGCGGAAATTGGTGATTATTGTGTTCTTTTTCATGGTGTCACCCTTGGGGGCACCGGCCACTGGAAGGATAAACGTCATCCTACCATTGGCAACCATGTGCTCATCGGCGCGAATGCTACTTTACTTGGACCCATAACGGTTGGGGACAACGTCAAGATTGGCGCTGCCACCGTTATCATCAATCGCGATGTGCCAGCAAATTGCACGGTTGTTGGCGCCCCTGGCCGTATCGTCAAACGCAACGGCAAGCGGGTAGATGAACCTTTGCCAAGAGCCAGTTATCACCATGTAGCGGATTGAGAGTTTGCGAGCCTTGATAGATAGCTCTCAAGGCGGGCAAGAATGCCCGCCCTCTCTGCTCGCTCTATAACAAAGGGTAAGAATGCCCGCCCTCCGATACGCCCCGGCGGGCGAGAGCATCCCTTGAGTTTGCAATCACGCGGGGGTAGGAATGCCCGCTCTCCGTGTTTGCGCTCACACAGAGGCCATGGTAGCGAGGTGTTGGAATATTGGTTAACACCATACACAAATCATCTATGACCCATCAAGAGTTTAGTTTGGTTATTTTTTTCTCACGACCTATTTTTCGCAGAGTGCCTATCTCTTCCCGCTCTTCACAACTGTCTCTAGCAATAAAAAACCTCTCTACAACGTAAATGCCACTTTCCTCTCCTCCCCAATGGCTTTTAGCATCTGATAGGTCTTGTCATCCAGCGGCACACCTTCTTTTTTGTATTTATCGTAGAGTTCGTATTCTTTCTCGCCGTGGATGTAGATGCGACTGGCGCCTTCGGCCTTGGCGGAGTTTTTCAGCCGGTCGATCAAATCATCCATCTTGGAGGTAAAGGTGTCCATGTCGACAAAATTATCGATTTTCAAGGCCATGAAAAAGTGTCCTACTTCAGCTGGACGATTTTCACCGTGAGGCCCTTTGCTATCCACCAAATCAGCGAAGGCCCCGCCGGAGAGGACGCCACAGAGGATGTCTACTATCACCGCGAGTCCATAGCCTTTATAACCGCTGTAAAGTTCGCCTTCGCCACCCAAAGGGAGGATACCGCCACCGGCGCGGGCTATCATATTCTTTAATACTTCTGAAGCATTGGTGGTTACTTTGCCTTGTGCATCCACCGCCCAACCTTCGGGCAAAGGTTTTTCCAATCGCTCGTAAACTTCTAATTTCCCTCGAGGCACCACCGAGGTGGCCATGTCGAGGAAAAACGGACGGTTGCGTTTGGTAGGCGCTGTCAGACTGATGGGATTGGTGCCGATGATCATCTCCCTGCCAAAGGTCGGAACCACCAGCGGCGCCGAGTTGGTCAAAGAAAGCCCCAGCATGCCAGCATTCAGGATCATCTGACTATAATAGCCGGCAATGCCATAATGATTACTGTTATGAACGGTGACGATACCAACGCCGGTTTTCTGAGCCTTTTCAATGGCCAGATTGGTGGCGAAATAGCCAACCAATTGCCCCAGACCAGCCTTACCATCGACGTTGGCCGTGGAGGGCGTCTCGCGCACGATCTCCGGTTTGGTGAGCGGTAAGATGGTGCCGTTTTTCATGCCATCTACATAACGTTTGAGCCGCGCCACCCCGTGCGAAGGAATGCCGCGCAAATCCGCCAGCACCAAATTATCAGCGCAAATATGCGCCTGCTCTTGTGTCAAACCAAAAGTCTGAAAGACCTGTTCGACGAATTGCAAGAGTTTTTCATCATTTACAATGATAGCCATGGTGAACCTCCTTATGATGGATGATCCCATTATTTACGAAAAGCAAAATTAAAGTTATAAAAATTATTTTTCGAGTCAATGATTTTTACAGTCATTTTCGAGACACTTTAGTCTACCGCAACAACGTCATCTTTTGGCATTGCCAGTGATCATCCATTTGTAAGCGGGCGATATACATTCCCGAGGATAAGGGACGGCCGGCATCATCACAACCGTCCCATATTTGGCGATATACTCCAGCTTCCTGCTGCTGGTGAACTAACCGCCTGACCATCTGTCCACGGAGATTAAAAATCTCCAGACGTATTTGCGCCGCTCTGGGTAATTGATACTCGATCTGCGTATGGGCATTGAAGGGGTTAGGATAATTACCATGTAACCGGAACTGTTCGACAGTGGAGCCGACACGATCGTGTGGTACAGCCACGGCCAATGGTGGCAGAACAACCTGCTCCGGTTGCATAGATAGCGTGAAAATCGCCACACCATACGCGGGCAAGCTCATCTTCAGGGTATCCAGCTGGTCGCCACTGAGAGGCTGCGAGGTGCCTTCATAAAGATTATTGAGATAATACGATCCTGTCGGTTGAAATCCTTGGGAAAATTCCGCCCACTGGTTGAGGTTGAGCGGCAGAGAAAAGCTCAACGCGGTATTGGCGAAATTCATCACCACCACGCCATTTTGATCTTTAAATGGTCGAGCGAAGGCATAGATCGAGGTGGAGGAGGCTATCAGGCGCGGTTGCACGCTTTTATCATTACTGTTGATCTGACCATCGCCATTGCTATCTTCCATCTGCCTTCGAAATGCAGTAAACTGGGCGCGGATTTGAGCTAGTTTCTGGTAATGCGGCACCAATGTGCGCGCTGGTGGATTATCCCAGCGGATGGTGGCGCGGGCGCGATTATCTTTGTTGCCGGACATCTGATAGCCCATGCCAACCTCGCCACCCTGAAACAATAGCGGAATACCACTAGACATGTACAGTGCCGTGGAAACGGGTATGGTCTTTTCGATGCTGTTATAGCGATAAGCTACACGGTCCTCGTCATGGTTATCCAAAAAGCGCAAATAAAAGGAATTAGGACCGGGACGATAACCACTGTTGTATAATTTGCTGTCTAGGTCGGAAATGGATGGATAACTATAAATGATGCCCAAGAGATTCCAATCATACCCCATGTCCATGCCGCCGTTGCGGTCGGCGTATTGCACTTCGGTGCCGGTGCCGGTGCCAGCTGTTTCGCCCAACAACAAGATATCGGATTTGGTGGTCCGCAGCGCTAATCGCAACGGTTGGTCAAAGTTGGCAACTCCGTACCGGCGATGCGGTCCCCAATAGACGTCGAAGCGGAAACCATCGATGTCATATTCGCGCAGCCAGTGGCGGTAGACTTCGATCATATAGAGGCGAGCTTCCTCATCGGCCCAGTTCCAATTGAGTAAGGCGCTGGAAAAACCACTGTAATAGACGATGCCGTCGGCGGAGATGGATTGCCCAAGGCCATTGGTATCGTGGGGAATGATTTCATGTTGGTAAAAATCGTAATAGCGGCTGTACTTTTTATTAGCACGCACATCCAACGCAAAGGGGTGAGAGCGGCTGGAGTGATTGGGCGTCACATCGAGGATCACACGCAAACCCAGGGCGTGGGCCTGTTCTACGAAATATTTAAAGTCGGCATTGCTACCATAACCTGGATCGACGTTGTAAAAATCGATAATGTTATAGCCGATGTTCGCTCCCTGATCTAATTGACCCTCCACATCCATCACCGGCAAGACCCAGATGATGTTGAAACCCAGATCTTTGATGTGCTGCAATTTTGGGATGGCGGCGGCAATGGTGCCCTGGGAGGTAAAACCCTTGAAGAAAATACAATAGATGCGTCCGTCGCGCACCCATTGGGGTACCGTTTGGTTTCCTGGAATCAGCAGCGACCCATCTTTTCGAAGTGTGAAAAATTGTACGGTGGAATTTGAAAAGCCATCGGCATCGGTGACGGTTAGTTTAATGCTATAATCGCCAGGAACCGTGGGGATATCGATTTCCAATACCGTCTCGGTCTTGCCCTCCACTTGTGGTAATGGTGCCGGACTGGTCGATTGCACGCTCCAGAGAAACGTCATGCTCTTGCGCTGGGGATCGATGGCTTTGCCGGTCAGTACTATTTTATCACCGTTCTTGCTGAAAGTAATTTGCGGCTGGGGATGCTGAGGTATGGGATAACGTAACCTCAGTGTATCACTGGTGAAAATCTGTCCCGATGTATCTTCGAACGACACCACGAAAAAATTATCACCCCTGCTCAGGGTTACCTCTCGTTGGAATTCCTTGTCGCTGTAGGGGGGCAAGGAGACCGGCGATTTGCCCGATTGATACAGCGTGATTCGGCGAACCGCTCCCATCTCGCGGTTGATGCGCCAGCGGATGGTTTTTTTTGCGGCCCAAACGCTGTCGCATGAAGGCGTCATGAACGCAATGTCCTTCGCTATCACCGTAAAACTGGTGGAATCCTCCACATGCAATCCGCTCCTGGAAACCAACTGCAGACGAACAGTATGCAGGCCATCGTTCATCTGAGGTAGGCGATAGACGAGCAATGCCAGATTTGATACGACCTTCCCTGCAAATGTCGAGACTAAATGGCCATCCACGAATATGGCGGAGGCATCGGCTAAAATGGAATCCTCCTCTGCGACGAAAACGCCTGCGGTTAACAGGGGAGAGGCCTGGGTGACGATGGAGCCAGATTTAGGCCACAATTGAAAGATCATCGCCCTGTTGACATTCAAGATAGAGTTGTTATTATCGGCGGTATTGATCAAAGGGTTGAGCGGATCGGTAAACCATTGCCATTGGGAGCCGTTTTCGTCGTAATGTTCGTGGAATTTGTAATTATGTTGTTCCCCTACTCGAAACGTATAACTTTTGATGTAGCAGGCCAAGGAATCGACGTAGCTCATCAACGAAGGAGCGGTGGGGGAGATGCGACCGCTGCTGTTGGGTCCCCAGTTGTTGAAGGTGCCGGGCACAAAAGCGCGTAGTGTCTTTTCGCTGGTGGGATAATGACGAAAAGTCACCAATACCTTGCTCTGGCTGAATATCTCTGCCGCAAACACCATAAGAATTAAATAGAAATATTTTTTCATGTTTTCCTCAAAAAATGGGCATGTTTTGGTTAGCCATTTAACTGACCTCACAGCTGGGACAAAACGCTTGGATCGGGCACTGCGGGCATTGTGGTTTTCGCGCTTTGCAAATGGTGCGACCGAGTTTAAGCAGATTCATGTGCAGAGAATAGGCTTTACTCTTCGGAACAAACGGCTGGAGGATGACGTGAGCTTTTTCGGCGGAAGTCTTATCGTCGATGAGTCCCAGCCTGTGGCTGATGCGATGAATATGGGTATCGACTGGGAAAATATCCGCTCCACAACAGATCATCAACACAACACTGATAGTTTTAATGCCGATTCCTTTTAATTGTAAAAAAGTCTGTTTCACCTTCTCGGGATCTTCTCGGCAGAGAAAATCCAAATTAAAAGTGCCATAGGTGAGATGTACCCAGTGGAGGATATCGCGAATGCGCACGCTTTTTTGGTTGGCCAATCCGGCAGGACGAATGGCCTCAGCAATGTCAGCGGTCTCTGCCTCCAACACCTGCTGCCACTGGGGGTACCGTTGGCGCAAGCGTGCAAAGGCCTGGTCGCGGTTGCGGTCGTTGGTGTTTTGCGAAAGGACCGTGAGGATGAGCGTATCCAATGGATTTTCACAACCCTGCCATGGTGGGCGTCCGAAATGGTCTTCCAGCAGTTGAGTGATCAGGGCAAGACGCAAAGAAGGCCGAATATGGCGGATACTTTGGAGGCGGGCGTCGACAAATTGTTCCAACAACGTCGAATAATCTGTCTGGGCAATAGAGCTGTGAAAAACGCGCGGAAATCGGCGATGCGAAATTGCCTCTTGCAGACAGGCGGGGCGTTTGCAAATATACGCTCCCCGACCTGGTTGATTCTGGCGCGGATCGAACATCAAGTGCCCCTTTGGAGAAAGCACCAGCCGCAACAACGCCCTTTTGTCTGTTTTTATCCCACAGCCAATACAGCTGCGAAGCGGTCGATGCAGCGATTTGGATGATAGCTGTTGCAAAGTTCCTCGCATGTTAATCATCTTTAAAATAATCCATGGAAATGATATTTTCAAGGAAAAAAGAAAACCAGGACGCAAGATGTCAATTTTTGCATGTGACATCTTTGCCTCATTATAGATAAAAATTTAATTATTTACTAAATTTTTTAAAAAAAGTGTTGACATAGATGGTCACTTTTTGTATATTAAAACAGAAGGATGTATATGTTGAACCAATAGAAAGGCCGTATCAACAAGGTTGGTACCAATCCATTACCTTATATGAGTTGCGTGCTTTGCTGATGGCTTCAGAGGTGGTGGTGTGTCGAGTCGCGGTTTAATTAAGCTGTTGGGGGAGATGATTTTGAACCGTGAGGGATGATTTAATGAGGGTGGTTGGATGTGATGAATGGCCAAGCAAATGAGGGTTTTTTGGAGATGCTCAGCACGCAAGTGTTGATGCAGCTCGCTATTGGTGTAATACTGACAGATGAAACGGGTCGGATCCTATGGTGCAATGGCCGCCAGCAATGGATTTCGGGGCACAAACCATCGGAGCTGACGGGAAAACCGTTCAATGCCATCAAAGTTTTCAACGAGTTGGGGCTCGCGCGCATTGTCTATCAGGTCCTAACCACAGGTGAACCACACTATCACTTTCTCACCCATCAAGGCCTTTTTTGCCGCACAGAGGTGTTACCGTTACGCGTTCAACAACGGTTGCGGGGTGCGGCTATTTTGTTTTATGACCGCGAGGGAGAAGGGCTCGAAAAACTCGAACGACTGAAGGCAAAAGGCCTTTTTTCCCTTTCGGATCGCTCGTTGAAACCGGAGGATTACCTCGCTTTCGAAACCGGCGCACAAAGGGCCTTGCTATTTATGCTCACCCAGGCATTGGATGCCTTACCGTTTCCAGTCATCATCTTCGACAGGTCCCTGCAAATCCTCTACAATAATACCCATTTCATGATCCACCATCAGGGGAACGATGCCGCCGTGGGTCGATCCATTCTCGAATTTATCCCGCAAGAAGCACAGGAGCATTTCTCTCACTTTATACAGAACTTTTTGCATCATCCCGTCAAAAAGTCGGACGAAAAACACGACAACGTCCTAACCATACAGCAGTCGATGTACTTTCTCAGCAGAGTCGATGTGCGCACGGGTCTTGATGCCGTTGTAATGGTCATTGTGCCCCATCGTTTTATGGATTCCAGAGAAAAGCGGGATGCATTTAGCGACAAGTTCGAGACGCTGTGCCAATTTACCGGTCGCTTGGTGCATGACATCCGCAATCCACTGACAGCGCTGATGTGCGAATTGGATGAACTTCGGAACGAAGACTTGTATGAAAAAGGTGGCATTCATCGTTTTCAAAAAGCCATCGATCTTATTCAGGAGCAGGTTTATCACTTAGACGGCATCCTGAACAACATCGAAGGTTTTGGGGCCAGCGTTGGCGACGGACGAAGCGAATGTTCGTTATCTGAGATTCTTCTCAATGCCCGTGTGGTGGCTGAATTGCAAAGGCCGTTCAAAAATGTGCATGTGCAAACCGATATCGATGAAAATATGCCACCGTTGATGTGCGAACCATTGAGTTTGCAAAAAGCCATCTTTGAAATCTTATTGAATGGGTTAGAGGCGGCAGGGGAGAAAGGCTGTGTGCGGCTGTCGGCGCGATTCATAGAAAAGCAAAATGTATACGAAATTCGGATAATGGATGATGGGCCAGGCATCCCAGAGCCAATCATCCACAGAATTTTTGATCCCTTTTTTACAACCAAAAAGCGACCAGGCGCGGGTCTGGGGTTGACCCATGCTTATGCTGCTGTTCGTCAGCACGGCGGTATTATTCATGTACAGACTCAATCCCAAAAGGGCACGGAGATGATCATTCAACTGCCATGCTGCCAAACCCCTCACAGGTAACGGAATACCAATGACCACTTTAAAAAACAGTGCTCAGAGCGCACGGGATGAACAAAGTTTCAGCGCCATCGTCCTTGACAAGGACAGGCGCATAGCCGAGTGTCACGGTGGTTTGCTCACGACCTTGCTGAAAAAACCGTTACGCAAAGGGGTGCGTTTTGGGGGGGTCTTACAGCAACTGGGAAGTAAAGAAAGTGAGGCATTGCTCCGCGCAGCGATCGTGAACGGTAAAACTTCTACTACGGAGGTTAAAGTCGGAAAGCAGTCAAAGCACATATCCATCAAGGTGGAACCGATTGTTCGCCAGAGCATGATCGAAGGCGCAATGGTTACGATGGCTGACATCTCCATGCCAAAGAAAAATGAAGCCTTTGACAGGATAACGGCTCAGATGACGAATTTATCTTTGCTGGCGAAAAACATCAGCCATCGTCTCAACAATCCTCTGGCCGCCATCCTGAACCAAATCGGCTCGTTGCTTTTAACTGATTTGGCTACCGAGGATCGGCAACGATTACGTCGCGAGCTCATCGATATCCAGGAAAAGGTATATGGCTTATCGTTAATCACCAATGCCTTAGATTTGTTTGCCCGCGATGTGGTTTCGACCAGCAAACTCGTGCAGGTGAATACCGTGCTGGAAAAAGCCATCGATTTGGCTCGCCTCTTGAATGTGCAAGATCAAGTCAAATATCGTCTGAGGATCGACGCCGAGCTGCCACCCATCATAGGAAATGAGATTTCGTTAGAACAATGCTTCCTACATTTATTGCGCAATGCCCAGGAAGCCATCCACCAGCAGGGGAACATCGACGTCCAAGCGCGCATCAACCCGAAAAATAAGGATTTCATCGAAATCCTCATCAAAGACGATGGTAGTGGTATTCCTAAAGAACATGCGCTCAAAATATATGAGCCTTTCTTCACCACCAAAGGGGGAGATCATTTAGGATTGGGAATATGCATAAGTTATACCATCATTCACACCATGAAAGGTTATATGGATATCGACAGTGATGGCAAAAATGGCACCAAGGTGAGTATCTGGTTACCGATTGCAAAGACTATTTCCAAAAGAGGCTGAATAGAATGAATCAACCCAAACAAAGCGATAACACCATCTTGATTATCGACGACGACCCTCAGGTTTTGGCGTCGTTAGCCAAACTACTAAAAAACAGTCGCTATCGCTGCCTGACGGCTACCAATGCAGAAGATGGCATTCGACTATTCATGAAAGAAAAGCCATTGGTTATATTGACCGATATGCGCATGGAAGAGGAGACCTCTGGCCTACAGGTTTTGGAGGAAGCCAAGCGTATCGATCCCAATGCGGTAGTGATTCTTTTCACTGCTTTTGGCAGCATCCCCAACGCCGTGGAAGCGTTCAAAAAGGGGGCGTTCGATTATATCGAAAAAGTGCGCACGCACGTGGATATTTTGCAGCCCATCGAACGGGCGGTAAAATTTGCCAAGATTCAACGCGAGAATGCCTATCTGCGGAGTCGGTTGGATCTTACCGACGATTCCATTTTCTATGGCGCCGTGGGGGTGAGTCCGATGATGCACGCCCTTTTTGAAAAAGCCAAACGAGTGGCCCTCACCAACGCTACGGTGTTGATCACCGGCGAAACGGGCGTCGGAAAAGAGGTATTGGCCAGGGGCATCCATTACCATAGCCCGCGACGGGAGGAATCGTTCGTACCAGTGGCGGTGAGCGCTCTGCCCGAGACGCTGCTAGAGGCGGAACTCTTCGGCCACGTCAAGGGTGCTTTTACGGGCGCTACCATCGAAAAAGCCGGCTTATTTGAAACCGCAGACAAGGGCACACTGTTTTTAGATGAGATCGGCGAAGTAAGCCCCGATCTGCAACACAAATTATTGCGCGTATTGGAGGATCGCCGTGTGCGGCGAATTGGCAGCCTCAAGGAACGCGAAATCGATGTGCGTTTCATCAGTGCTACCAATTGTGATGTGGAAAAATTGGTGGCAGAGAAAAAAATGCGCGAGGATCTATACTACCGCCTGCGCGTCATCCAATTGCACATCCCTCCATTGCGTGAACGACGTGAGGACATCCCCGTTTTGGTGCATCATTTTCTGAAAAAATTTCGCCATTACGGCCCTGTTGAAGTAGAAGGCATCTCCAGCGAAGCCTTGTTCCTTTTGCAGCAGTACGATTGGCCAGGGAATGTTCGCGAACTGGGTCATGCCATCGAGTACATGATCACCATGGCGCAAAAACCTGAATTGACTGTCGATAATCTGCCGGATAATATCAGGCCGCGCTCACACCGGGTATTCATTAATGCGCCGGAGGAATTAGACTTTAAAGGCGCAAAAGCAAGAATCGTCGAGGAGTTCGAACGTCATTACATCGAAGGGTTGCTGCAGAAATTCAACGGTAATATCACCAAAGTGGCTGAAGCGGCGGGATTGAACCGAAAAACCATATACCGCCTGATGGAAGCCCGCGGCATTCCCTTGGATCGTTCCCATGGCGAGGAAGAAGATGAGGATGAATCTAAAAAATAAATATTGCCCAAACTGATTCAATCGCAAGCCCCGCACACCAGCGGGGCTTTTTTTATTGTAACAATCCCGATGCAGTTCACCGCAATTGTATGACTTTAAAATACTATATCGATAAGAATAATAATATCAATTAATTATCACGAGATTTTTATATACATAATTGACGCTGGTAACATTTCCATTCCTCATCCTCATCGTTTGCTTCCTGCCGACGATAAAATTGAAAACGCATAACATATTGATTATAATATAATTATATTTTTGATGATAGCCGGCAAATATCTGGCATAAAAATTGTAATTGCAAAAATGTAAGTGAATGGATCGGCAAGGTTCTATATAAAAATTCGCCAAATAGGGATAATGATCAAGGGATTCCCTTAAACTCTTCTTTGAGTGACAAGCTGATAGCGAGGAATTGCGTTTGATGGCAGGCACGACCAAGTACATCGAATAATAGATATTGCCCACACCTGCAGGTGTTCGGGATGGGTAGTTGTAGTAGCTGAGGTAAAAAGAAAGGTATTAATTGTCACGATGAGAATGGAAATGCATGAAAAACGTCGTCGGGTGATTGTGGTTGCAACGAGCGACCGCGGGATGGAAGATGCATTACGGGCGAAGTTGCGAGAAAAGAATTTTGAGGTTTATTTCGTCCATCGCAACAATGAAGCCATTATCGAGGTATTGGATCGCGAACTGGATTTATTAATCCTTGATATCGACATGAATGGAAACGTTGGCATCGATGTGCTTGCGGTCATCAGGCGCTTGCGTCCGCGTTTGCCGGTGATCTTGATGTCGGAGGATTTCACCTATCGCATTCGTAAGACTGCGGCGGAGCAAGGCGTCACCTATCAAAGCGTCAAGCCTCGATCAGCACTCGAAACCAACGAGGTGGTTTCCATCACCGAAAAGATCGTCGCCAGGAAAGAGCTGATGCAGGTCAATTGACAGCCAGCGACGGCGGAGCATGGGCTGCCGATGGCGATAAAGAACAAAAGGCGGAAACTATTGCCTCATTTAAAACAGTAGACTGCCTCACGAGGCTGTATCCATCACTGGTGGGAGATACGATCTGGGGCAGCCTCGTCTGACATTTTTTATGGACATAGAGATGGAAAACGTACTGCCAATGGGGGCAGGTTCCTTCCGGCGGTAAGCCACCATACAGACGAGTCATTATCGATCTCCCTGTCGAACCTGACCTCTTATCCAGCAACTGGGGGAATGATTAGAAAACATCCCTTGTACCGAATCGGGCTTATTTATGGCCATGGCTCCTCTATGGACGATATTTCAGACATTTTCATCCTCCTCAAGTTAAGGGATGGTTGTCATCCTCTTTTTATTTTCCTACGAATCGACCTCGAATCCTTTTCTGCGAATTTATCCTAATTTGATAGGTAGTTCTTCACGAGATACATGGGTTTTTTCTACTTTAGCTTCTTGATTGCTTTCAGATTTTGCCTTCCTTTATCCTCTTTTTTTTAATGGGGCAGAAGGTCAACAGCGACCATCTTGATTGTGTCATCGGATAATCGCTGTAAAGAAAAAAATATTTACTAAAAAATATTTTTTATTACTTCATGTTCATTATCTAATTATAATAAAAATAATAACATTGATTATACACAATTATTAAATATTTTATTTATTAACTTGCCCCAAAACCCCTCCATTTTTCTGGCATAACATGTGCTTAAGAGGGTTGTGTTTATAACATCGGTGGAGTATACTATCGAGCAGGGGAGAGAAATCATCGGTAAGAGAATGGATAAAATCGAGGAGAAGAAAAGACTATGAGTGAGAAAATTCAGCAACCAAAACAAAACGGGAAGATTTTTGCATTAGGTACTAAAACGGTGGGATCTCTGTTCAGCTTTTTCTTTCTGTTGACGGTTTTAGTGGCGCCAACATTTGCAACGGGATTGTTGGTCACTTGGAGTCCTAATACGGAACCGGATCTGGCTGGTTACCGGGTTTACTATGGAACTGAATCGGCAACCTATACGCAGATGAAAGATGTTGGCAAGGTCACATCTTGTATTCTGGATGGATTGGTCATCGGCCAGACGTATTATGTGGTGGTCACCGCCTATGATTTAAACAATAACGAGAGTGCTCCGTCGCTGGAGGTATCAGCGACAGTGGCGCCGGCCGATATTAGTATCGAATTAGTAGAGAACGGTATTCACTTACGTTGGACGGCCTTGCCGGGCGCCGATCGCTATGAAGTGTACAGCAGTGCAGATCCCTATTTTTTACCCACTTCACCGCTAGCCAGTTTGACGACCAGCGAGTATACGGATCCTTTTAATCCTCAGACCCCGCGACTGGCGCGATATTATGTGGTAAAGGCTTTTAGCGGCGCAAATACTATTTATACTTATGATCGGGTTGGTGCTTTTAATTTGACATTGTCGTATGCTAAAAATCTGGTTTCTTTGCCATTGATTGCACCAGACCTATCGGTGAACAGTGTCATTGGTCCGCAGTTGCGTGGTGCCACGAATGCGGCGATGGCTGACAAAATCCTGTATTGGAACGGTCGTGATTTTGAAATGGCGTGGTTGGTCGATGGTAGCGGTACGCCTTACGACGGTAAATGGCTCACCCAAGGTGGTGATCAGATTTCCACTTTGAGCTTGGATCCTGACCGTTCGTTCTGGATTTGGCTGCGTAACTATCCATCCGATTCGCTGGTGACCATCACGGGTAAAATATCCAAAGATGCTAATCGTGTGATTGCTCTCCAAAAGGGCATTAACTATATAGGTACTTGCTATCCGGTATCGGTGACGCTGCAAGCTAGCGAGTTGGCATCTGATAACGTCGTTCGTGGTGGTAAAAACAGCCCCAACGCCGATAAAATTCTTCGGTGGTTTGGAGATAAATACGAAATGGCGTGGTTGGTGGATGGTACGGGTACCGCATGGGATAAAAAATGGGTGGTAGAAAGCGGTGCCGGTGAGACCCAGATGAAATTTATCCCAGGTAATGGATATATTCTCATGTTACGCGACAATTATCCGCAACAAATTTGGACGTATCCGAATCCTAATCCGAATCTGTGAGAGAGAATTACTTAATCATAAGGAGTGAGAAAATGAAACGTTTAACCCAAATCATCACACTTTTTTGCTTTGCTGTTGGCATGTCATCGGTTAGCCATGCAGGGTCGCTTGTGGCTTCTTCGGAGGCTGGTGTGTTCGACACTGATAATTCCACCCCGCTGCAAGGGGACGTCTTTACCGGTCGTGGGGATTTAATTCAATTGCTCTGGGTTGGGCCAAACGGTCAAATCGACCCCGCGGATTCATTAGGAAATCCTACAGTGGATGATGTGATATTAGGCACTACGTTCGTTGGCTATGGTTTTCCTTTTGAACCCAATATGGGCAAATTTTCCAAGCTATTCACCCATGACGCTTTGGTTCCGGGAGCGATCGTTTATGTGCGCGCGTGGAATGATTCGGTCATCTCCGTTGGCTCACCAATCGCCTATGGCAATTCACAACCGTATACGCTGGTCAGCGATTTCGACAGTCACGACTTTGGTTCCTGGAACACCAATGTCATGATAAGTGTGCCAGTCGAATTGGCCTCTTTCACAGCGACTTCCAAACCAGGCTATATTGAATTGAACTGGACGACCCATTCCGAAACCGACAACCTGGGCTTTTATATCTTTCGCAGTGATGCGCCAAGAGGCACACGCACCAAGATGAATGATCGCATCATTGCCGGCGCTATTAACTCCCAAGTACGGCACGATTACAAGTACGAAGATCATACCGTCGAACATCAGCGGGTCTATTATTACTGGCTGGCTGATGTCGATATCAAAGGTCAGATGACTTTTCATGGACCTGTAAATGCTGTTGGACTTGTCAAGCCAACCGAGTATGCACTGGCACAGAATTACCCCAATCCTTTTAACCCTTCTACCTCTATCAGCTATTCGCTTAAGGAGGATGGAAATGTTAAGATTTTGGTTTATAACATTCGTGGGCAATTGGTGCGGGAATTGGTCAACACCCAACAGCAGGCCGGCACCTATACAATTGACTGGGATGGCAGAGATTTAAATGGTTACATCGTCCCCAGTGGCTTGTATATATATACTTTTGAGGCCAATGGTTTCAAGGCGTCACGGGTTATGACCATGGCGAAATGATATCCTAATGATGAATTGACAAACCTACTCAGAATCCGAACGGCATGATAAAAAGGTGAAAAAATGGCTTTAATAGGAAAAAAAATAAACTACCATTGGGGCTTTGGGTTGCTGCTATTAATAGTAGGATTATATATCCATACGGTTATTGCTGGAGACTTTACGCCATTGCTGGAAATTAACGAGCCATTGACCGATGGTAAGACCATTGGTATTCGCAATGGTGGCGTTTTTACCTCTCAAGGCTGGAAGACAAGA
>FWPV01007106.1_pt1 | contig 20693 bp, 14 predicted proteins | sample 2228371 | NCBI WGS metagenome assembly FWPV01 (sample SAMEA103939776, study PRJEB20133) | metagenome | reverse complement strand
CGTATAATTCGTGATTAAAAATATAATTAAAATATCTCCGTGTCTCTATGCCTCCGTGTTTCATCTTTATAATGATAGCAAGTAGGGTGGACAATGCTCACCTTACTATTTTTTACTGCTATTTTGATCTTAAAGTTTAACCATTTTTTTACCGATATATTTAATGACGTATATAACATTTTCTAACCATAACGATATATATTAAGAAGGGAAAATGAACACACTAGAACATTTACACACTGAAAATATACTCAATTCATTAAATACCGGAATAAGGGTAATCGACAAAGACTTTAATGTTGTCTACATGAACAAAGCTTTTGCTCAATCTCTGGGCATAGCTGAAAGAAATATAAGTGGAAACAAGTGCTATGAAATTTCTTACAACTCAAAGTGCTATAACTCTGAATGTCCACTTAAACTGATACTTAATGGAGAAAGGTATGTCATCAGTGAGGTTGTAACTCCATTTTCCAACCTCCTGCTTTATTGTTATCCAATAGAGAACTCCAATGGAGAAATTGTTGGCATTGTTGAGGAAGCCAAAGATATAACCGAATTCAAAAGAACTGAAAAGGATCTGAAGATCAGAGATGCTATACTTGCCTCATCCATTAATGCAATTGCTGTTGCTGACCTTGAGGGAAGAATAATCTATGTGAATTCCGCTTTTCTAAAATTGTGGGAATGTGATGAAGAAGATATTCTTAATAGGTCAATAAATGATTTTTGGCAAACAAGTGATCATCCTGTAGATATACTTGCCTTACTTCGGATCAGGGGTAAATGGATAAGTGAAAGAATAGCTGAAAGAAAAGATGGGTCTTTATTTTATACGCAAATATTATCAAGTATGGTTCTTGATGAAGATGGTATTCCTATTTGTATAGTAACTTCATTTATTGATATAACAGAATTTAAAAAAGTAAAAGAAGGAAAAATCAGAGCTCAACTTGCCCTTGCAGTTGCAAAAACAAATACTGACACAATAAAAAGCATAATGGATGCTGTGGTCATAGCTATAGCTATAACGGATATTGAAGGCAAAATAATCAGGTTTAACAAAGGATTAATTGAAACACTGCGGTTAAATGATGATAGTGATGTCATAAATAAGCAACCAGCTGATTTCATCAGAGAAGATTCCGCAGAGAAAGTTAGTTCTGCTATGAGAGAATGCCTGAAAAACGGTTATGCAGATAGTATTGAATGCACTGCAATAACAAAAGATGGTTTAGAGATCAACGTTATAATTGATCTAACTTTGATGAAAGATACTAAAGGCAATCCGACTGGCATAATATTAGTTATGCGGGATATTACTGAGCTAAAGAATCAACAAAAGGCACTTGAACATTTAAGTAACGAATTAATGAGCAAGAATAAAGAACTTGAGCAGGTTATTTATGTTGCTTCACATGATCTCAGGTCTCCTCTGGTGAATATACAGGGTTTTTCCAATGAGCTTTCACAGTCATTTAATCAGATAAGAAATATTATAAATGAAAATAGTTCTTTGCCATGTATACAGGAAATATTGCAAATCCTTGATAACGATATTTCGGAATCATTGAAATTTATCATTGCCAGCACATCGAAGATGGACTGTCTGATCTCAGGACTTCTACGTTTGTCACGTATTGGAAGGGCTGAGCTAAATATCAGAAAGTTAGATATGAATAAACTAATATCCGATGTATTAGCAAATTTTGAATTTCAGATAAAACAGGGACAAATAGATTTAATGATTGATAATCTACCATCGTGTTATGGAGATGAAAATCAAATTAATCAAGTATTTTCCAATCTTCTGGGTAATGCAATAAAATATCTTGATCCTGATAGGAAAGGAATTATAAAAATTTCTGGATGGAATGACCATACAAAAGCGATATATTGTATTGAGGATAATGGGATTGGAATTGATAAAGAATATCATAATAAGATTTATGATCTGTTTTACCGTATAAACCCTAAGAATTCAAATGGTGAAGGATTAGGACTAACTATTGTTAAGAAGATACTACAACGTCATAATGGCAATATCTGGCTGGAATCTCAAAAAGACAGGGGAAGCAAATTTTTTGTTTCTCTACCTAATGCATAAAAAATTCAGCTGTTTGCTTTGCAATTATAATAATTGTTATAAATGGAACAAACCATCACTTAAAATTTTATCCCAAAGAGAATTAGCTATGGAAAAAGAAATGACAATTTTAATAACTGAAGATGATTCTGGACATGCTTTATTGATTAAGAGAAATTTGCAGCGCGCTGGCATTGGCAATGAAATCATACATTTTAGTGATGGTGAAGAAGTTCTTGATTTTCTTTTTATGAAAAGAGATGATGTGCATAAAGAGAAACACTATCTATTACTACTGGATATTAGAATGCCAAAAGTTGATGGAATTGAAGTTCTTAGACAAATAAAACAGGACCCAGAGTTATGTAAAATTCCAGTAATTATGATAACAACAACAGATGATCCTTTAGAGGTCGAAAAGTGTTATCAATTGGGATGTAATATTTATATAACAAAACCTGTTGATTATGATAAGTTTATTGACGCTATTAAGCGATTAGGGCTTTTCATTATGGTGGTAGAAATACCAAAGATTAATAGGAATTAATAATATGGAAAAAGCTTATACATCATTAAAGGAGAATATAATTCAAAAAATTATTGTCGTTGAAGATGATCCGGCGTTATGTGAACTAATACGAAAGATTTTACAGGACGAAGGCTTTGATACAATAATAGTTTCATCAGGTTCTGAGGCAATCTCAATAATTAAACGGGAATCTGATATATTACTTCTTTTAGACCATGGACTTCCAGATATGACAGGCAAGCAAGTTATACAGAATCTTAGAGAAAATGGTATTGATGTCCCTTTCATTATTATGACCGGGCATGGTGATGAAAAGCTTGCAGTCGAAATGATGAAACTTAAGGCGAGAGATTATTTAGTTAAAGATGTAAGTTTCTTTGATTTGCTCCCTGCATCTATTAACCAGGTTCTGGAACAAATAAAAACAGAAAGAAAATTAGCTTCCGCAGAGCAATCATTGTATGAAAGCGAAGAAAGGTTTAGAATCATCTATGCAGAATCTCCTATTGGTATTATGATCTTTGATTTTGCTGGTAATTTGCTTGATGTAAACAAAGCTTGCTTAAACATAATCAAAGCGAATAGTATTGATGAGATAAAGGATATAAATCTATTTGACTATCCCAATATACCCCAATCTGCAAAGGAGAGACTAAATTCAGGAAAGATAGTTAGATATGAAACATGTTTGCAACTAAAAAGAGATGACAATATTAAATTAAGTAGAAAAAGGGTTAAAAAGGCAATATATTTAGATATTTTAATCACGCCTTTAGGTTGGACTGAAAAGGAGTTAATTGGCTATCTTGTTCATATACAAGATATAACAGAACAAAAATCTGCTGAACAAGAATTACAAAATATGCGTGATGAATTAGAAAAGATAGTTATGGAGCGCACAGCGGAACTGGAACGTGAAATAGCTGAACGTAAGGAAATGGAAAAAAGACTACAATGCTATAATGCTGAGTTACAGTTATTCGCAGATGTTTCAGCTGAACTTATTTCCAGCACTGTTGAGAGTGCAAATAAAATGCAAGAACTAGCAAATGATCTGCTGAACTATTCTAAAATTGGTATGAACAGTGATTATTTCCAGATGATTAACTGCAATGATATCCTGAATGATGTTCTTACGAATCTCAGGACGTATATAGAACAAAGTCAGGCAATTATAACTTTTGACCCTCTACCTGAATTGTATGCAGATTCTGCACAGCTTTCTATTTTATTCCAAAACTTAATAGAAAATGCTATTAAATTTCGTAGCGACGAAATTCCACGTATACATATTTCTGCCGGTGAAAATGAAACCGAATGGATTTTTTCTGTGAGTGATAACGGTATAGGAATTGAACCAGAACATAAGGACGAAATATTTGACCTATTCCGAAGGTTACATGATGATGCCAGGTATAGTGGAACTGGTATGGGGTTGGCAATATGTAAGAAAATCCTGGAATGTCATTCAGGAAGAATTTGGGTAGAATCACAACCTCAAAAAGGTTCAACTTTTTATTTTGCTATACCTAAATAAGATTTTGGGTGAGGTATATAGATGGATGATTCGCAATTCTTGAAACTTTCAAGGGAATTCAAAGAAACAAAAGAAAGAATAGAACACTTACCAGACATCATTGAATCTCTGATGATTGAAGAGCTTAATCTGCGTAGAAATGCGCATTTGAATAATAAAAATGATATGTGGGAGCAGATTGAAGCCATTAAAAAGGAACGCGAAAAGCTTCAAGCAGAATTAATTGAAAGAAAAGCTCTTTTGCCGATATTACGAAGGCAAATTATTGATTCATCAAAAGAAGTCTGGGACAATAAAGTAAAAGAAGAAAGAGATAGAACAGACAAGTTAAGTGAAGAGATTAAGTCTGCAAAGCTAAAACTTGATTCTATTATTATTGAAATCTTTAATATTGCAGTTGAGCTATGGGGATTTAAGCAAGCTAAAGAAAAGATATTAGATTATATATCAGATCAAATTAGTGTATATATCAGGAATAATAAATCTTTTCCAGAGGTTGGTTTAGAAGAAAAACTACAGGAGAGCATACAAGAATATAGAAGGAAAAGAGAAACATTATCTCAACTTGCTAGAGTCTCTGCAATAGATAAGGCAATTAATCCCATTCAAAATGTAAGAAAGTCTAAAGAAGAAAAAATAAAAGATTGGATTTCCGCTCTATCAAATGTGAAAGATCCAAAAGATCAAAATGCTTGATAAACCCTCTTATTTTCTTTATAGGACTGGTTTATGCCTTCTTCAACTATGTTTTCTAATCTGTTTTTAAAATTTGTTTGCTCTTCCATATCTGCTTGTGGATTGATGATTCTATCTGTCTTCTTGCTCTAGATTGACTCCTTCATTCTATACCATATCGTTTGTGCAAAAATATAACATAGTAATCTGGTATGGATTATGTATGCAGAAATATTATGAACTATCATTTGCACATTCAATTGAAAGCAAGTAGGTTGGGTTGAAAACCCAACAAATAAAAGGATGTATGAAAATTATTATACCGTTTAAAAAATTGTTTTTACAATCCCCTAAACCATTTGAAGAAGACGAAATCAGGAAAGTCTCCCTTTCGCAAAGGGAGATTTAGAGGGATTTTATAATAAATTATGATTGTAATGAGTAATTATTTTTTTAAATGTTATTAGGTTTTCAACCCAACCTACTCTCTGGTGTTATGGTCCTCTTTCTACTTTGACCTTTTTGTCTTCAAAGACCTGTTTCTCCTTCTGAATTATATCTTCAAAAAGGAAATAATTTGACAACAAAAACTATTATAAATATAATAACACTATGAACGTATTACGAAATCGGAACTAAGTTGTTAATTAAAAGAATATTAGTAAAACCAAAACCTAGAAAGGAGAAGCTTCCATACTTTTTATAGGAGCTAGAAATTCATATATGCCAATAGAATCTCTCTACAGTAAAAAAAGCATAATTTTATTTGCCACAGTTTTTTTATTTATCGGTTGCGCAACCAATCTGACAATTTATAACCGTGGTCAGAATTATCTGAAAAAAGGTGACTATGAAAATGCACTAAAAGAATTTAAGCAAATTCTGGAAAGAAAACCAAATGATCCTTACACACTGACATCAATTGGCATATCATATTATTTCCTGAAAAATTATAGCGATGCAATTTCATACCTTAAGGCTTCAAAATCCGCTGATCCCGGAATGATAGATACTTATATTTATCTTGGGATGTCTTATGAACAACAGGGAAAATATAAGGAAGCCATAAGAGAATATGATGATTGTATTAAACTTCGACCAGAAAAATCTGTTGCTAGAAAAATAGAACAAAGGCGAGTATTTCTTGCACGAGAATTAACCAGAGCAGAAGTAAAAGAAGCATTACAAAATGAAGTAAAACTGGTAAGCGATATTGAACGAATCCCTGATAACACAGTAGCAGTTATGTATTTTACGAATGTTGGAACTATACGTGAGCTTGATCTGCTAGGGAAAGGTCTGGCAGGTATGCTTATAACCGATCTATCAAAGGCTAAGGCTATTACATTGTTGGAGCGCATAAAGATACAGGACCTGCTGAAAGAAATTAACTTAGAAGGTGTAGATAAAAATACAGCAGCGAGACCAGGAATGTTGCTGGGAGCTAGCAAAATAATTACAGGTTCATTTAATTCTATCGATGGTAAAGACCTGAATATAGCTAGTTCGATTACTATGACTAAAACAAAGACCTCAAGACCATCAAAGGGAGTTTCAGGCTTGCTAAAAGAATTATTTAATATGGAAAAAGATCTAGCTTTCGGAATATTAGAGGACATGGGGATTACACTAACAGATGAAGAAAGAGATGCTATAAAGAAGCTTCCAACCACGTCGTTTGATGCATTTATGGCTTACTCAAAAGGAATTGATTTATCTGATAAAGGGATGTATCAGGAAGCGGCTATAGAATTTGAGAGAGCATTATCCATAGACCCAAAATTTTCTGCACCCAGACAAGAACTTGATGAAGTAAGGGTATTAATGATTGAAACAAAAAGTCTTACATCGATGGAAAATCTGCGTAACGAGATAAAAATGCAAAGTGAACAAGAAGGACGTTTATCAAATGTAGATTCATATTTAACAAGTGGAACAATTTCTTTACCAGGTTCAAATAATGCTATTCCGGTTAATAATTCGCGTGGCGGAGGAACGAATGGTGTTGTTCCAACATCAAAGGTTGTTGAAGTAGAAGTTACTTTTCCGTAAAATATTAGCAATGTATATTATACTCAGGATATAATAATGAAATAAGGAGAAGAATGTGTCAAAAAAGATAGCTTTCATATTATTTATATCTTTGTATTTGGTGTTAATTAGCTCTAATGTTTTGGGACAAATATTTTTTTCTGGTAAACCAGAGACTCTGAACTTTTATTCTTTTCCGTACTTTAAAAATTGGAATCTGAAAGAAGAAGATCAAAATGTAAGCCAGTTCAGCATTCCACTTTTTATTCAAATTTTGCCCATAGAAAATCTTAGCCTGTGGATAAATGATTCAGCAGTGTCATCGAAAATAAAATGGGATAATGGAAAAACTTCAGACTTGAACGGTATAAATGATCTTAAAACAAAAATTTCTTATGCCTTGCTCAATCATAAACTCCTGGCTACTTTAGGAATGAGTTTACCAACAGGAGTATCAAGATTAAAAGAAGATCAAATTGAGGTTGCCAATGTAATATATGATGAGGCATTGGGATTCAATGTTAATAAATTAGGTGGAGGATTTGAGGTCAATCCTGGAATTGCTTTTGCCATTGATTCTGGTGCTATAGGAGCCAGTATTTCAGCAGGTTATCTGTTAAAAAGTAGCTATAAAAACATTAAAAAAAGCGATTCAGATTATAACCCGGGTGATGAAATTAATTTAATTTTAGCATTAGATTTTATTCAGGATCTGCTATCACTGTTTGGCGATGTAGCTTATACTATATACACAAATGATAAAACAGATGATGTTGAGGTCTTTAAGCAAGGAAACGAAATAAAAGGCAGACTCTTTATAGTGTATAAATCTGAGCCTGTAATTCTTACATTATCTTTATCTGACACAATAAGAATGAAGAACAAGATGCTAAGCGAAAATGGAAAATTAGTAGCTGAAGAAATGAACAGTCATGGAAACAAAATCGATATTAACCTGAACAACCAATATTACTTTAACAGACATTTTTCATTGATCCCTTCCGCAGGTGTTACATTCATAAGTGATAACGGTTATGGAGAAAATGGGGCATTTATAATGAATCTAGGCACTGGTATACAGTTTTCACCAAATAGAAAAACATCGTTTATCTTTAGTGGAAAAATACTGAATGGTCATAAACAAAGTGGAGAACTTAGTATTTCCGGTTTTGAAATAGGAACTGTTGCAATAATAAGGTTCTAACGCAATCTTGGAGATAATCTTATGTACTATAAACTAAAAAGGATTAATAATCTATTACATATATTATTAGGACTACTAATAACATTTACGATCCTTACATGCAGTGATGAAGATGATGAAGTAAAAACTTCTCAAACCAGGACCGCTCCAGCAAAAATAGAAATAGTTATGGCAAAATATGCTTACACTGATATAACCTCTGTAATATTAACAGTAACAGGCAGTGATATGAAGAAAATAGAAGCCGACCTATCAATAGATCAGAATCTTGGTAGAGCAACAGGTTCTGTTCATGTCCCTGTAGGTAACAATCGCACTTTTAGTGTAGAAGTTTATGCCGGAAATAATCTGCGTTACTTTGGTAAGCAAGAAGTAAATATTCTTGATGCTACATCAATAAAGATACCTGTAAAAATTAAACCTGCTGAAGGATTAAGTGCAATATCCATAAGTGAGGGTTCAAAGGGAAAAGGTTTGGTTATTGGTATAGGTGATAGTGATATACTCACGTCGCAAAATCCTGGGAATAAGAATCTAGTTCGTAATATCTCAAAGTTCATAGGTGGAACAAGCAGGCTAAAACTTGATATGAGTCATGGATCGGATATTCAAACAACAAAGATCAAAGAATTAGAAAGCTCTTTAAGGGAAAATGGATTTAACGTAAACATTGATGAATCTCCAGAATATAATAGAAATTCTTATGATGCAGTGCTTATAGCTCTTCCTACAAATGGCTTTTCTTTAGGTGAGATTAATTCAATAAAGCAGTTTGTTAATAATAATGGCACGTTAATTTTAATAGCAGATATAAACTCGCCATTGGAGCCATTAAATGATGTGGCTAAGGAATTCGGTCTAAATTTCGACTATTCTTTAATTAGTTTATCAGGAGGCGATCCTGGCTCAATATTACTGAATAACTTCTCGTCACATCCAATATTTGATGGAGTTACTGGAATTTCTGCTTCTTATGCACGTAGCATAAATTTATCTCCATCGATACCCGATATGGAGGTCTTTTCAGCTGCAACACCAGGCATTAACGCAATTAAAATACCAGATAAGCCCGGTCTTTCAATAAAACCATCAGCATTAGATTTCGGAGAATCTTTACAAAATCAACAAGTTATAATTGAAAATACTGGAACAGGAAACCTTACCTGGAGAGTTGATACAACCACACCATTACCACAGTGGTTAAGTTTATCACCCTTAAATGGTCAAAACGCCGCTGGCGAGAAAAAGACTGTTTCTATAAGTGTAGATAGGCAAAATGTGAATCCAGGTAATTATAATTATACAATAACTATTGACTCCAGTGCTGGGGATTTCTTCATTTCAATAACCATGATAGTTCCCGAGCAAAATCCTTCTCTTTCAATCTCTCCAGCTTCTCTGGATTTCGGTGCCGAAAAAAATGAAGATAAATTTAATATAACCAACATAGGTGGAGGCACATTGATCTGGAACATAGAAAGTGATCTGCCAAATTGGCTTCAAGCATCGCTTATGAAAGGTGCAGCCTCAGCTGGCGGGACAGTATCTGTAATATTAACCGTTAATCGAAGTAATATAACTCCGGGATCATATAGACACTTAGTAAAAGTGACATCCAATGGAGGTAACAGTAATGTAACAGTGAGTATGACAGTTCCAGAGCCGACACCAAAGATAGCAATAACACCATCAAGCATAGACTTTGAGACTACAAAGACAGAAGGGACGATAACAGTCAGCAACACAGGTGGAGGGACATTAAGCTGGAACATACAGTCTGATTTACCTTCATGGCTTAAGGCATCAATTATGAAGGGAGAGACATTATCAGGCAAGCCGACATCAGTGGTGTTAAGTGTGAGCAGACAGAATATCAATCCCGGAACATATAAGCATACAGTTTCATTCACATCTAATGGAGGCAATGGTAGTGTAGCAGTGAGTATGACAGTTCCGGAGCCGACACCGAAGATAACAATAACACCATCAAGTATAGACTTTGAGACTACAAAGACAGAAGGGACGATAACAGTCAGCAACACAGGTGGAGGGACATTAAGCTGGAGCATACAGTCTGATTTACCTTCATGGCTTAAGGCATCAATTATGAAGGGAGAGACATTATCAGGTAAGCCGACATCAGTGGTGTTAAGTGTGAGCAGACAGAATATCAATCCCGGAACATATAAGCATACAGTTTCATTCACATCTAATGGAGGCAATGGTAGTGTAGCAGTGAGTATGACAGTCCCAGAGCCTCAGCCTGTTTTATCTTTTAATCCAGATATATTTGATTTTGGAGGATCAACAACTCAGAATTCTTTAACTATTAGCAACACTGGTGGTGGAACACTTACATGGCAGGCAACAAAACAACAGAATTGGCTTACAATATCACCGATAAGTGGTTCATTAACATCAGGAAAATCCGTGAACATAACAATAACGGTGATCAGAACAGGATTAAATCCTGGAGCATATAAAGATACAATATCAATAACATCAAACGGTGGAAATGGTTCAGTAGCGGTAAATATGACTGTTCCCGAACCGGAAAAACCTCCGATATTATCACTGAAGCCAACTTCAATAAACTTTGGACAAACAACTACACAAAGCTCTTTTACAATCAGTAACACCGGCGGTGGTAATCTGGTATGGCAGGCAGCGAAACAACAAAATTGGTTGACAGTAAATCCATTAAATGGTTCTGTAGCATCAGGAAATTCTTTTACTGTTAATGTAACGGTATCAAGAAGTGGATTAGCTCCGGGGAATTATACTGATGCGATATCGATAACATCAAACGGCGGAAATGCCAGTATATCCATAAGCATTTCTGTTCCTTCTCCCAAGCTAGCGTTAAATCCGGCATCTATTGATTTTGGAGATAAAAGCACGCAAAGTTCAGTGACAATAAGTAATACAGGTGGAGGCACTCTTTCATGGAGAGCAACCAAGCAGAGTCAATGGCTTACTTTATCCTCGGCTAGCGGAACAATAATTTCAGAAAGGTCGATAACCATCACATTAACAGTTTCGAGAACCGGGTTAGAGCCTGGAACTTATAATGACACTGTTTCTTTCACATCAAATGGAGGCAATATCAACCTGCCAATAACTATGGTAGTTCCAATTCCTCCTGCCGTTATATTAGTAAATCCAACGACATTAAATCTTGGTGAGACGAATACTCAAGGCTCCTTTACAATTACTAATACAGGTGGTGAAACACTCTCATGGAAAGCTTCTAACCAGCAATCCTGGCTAACAGTAAATCCATCAAGTGGTAGTGTTGCATCAGGAAAAGTAATGAATGTTTCAGTAAATGTATCAAGGGCGGATCTAAACCCTGGTGTTTATAATGATACTATATCAATAACTTCAAATGGAGGAAACTCAAGTGTTATTGTAAGTATTACAGTTGCATCACCTAAATTATCTATAAATCCTGTATCTATCGATTTTGGAGAAATTGCCATTCAGAATTCATTCAATATAGCTAATACTGGAGGAGGAACACTTACATGGCAAGCGACGAATCAGCAAAAATGGATAACGATAAATCCATCAAGTGGTAGTGTTGCATCAGGAAAGACAACAACTGTATCGCTAACAGTATCAAGAACGGGATTGAATCCAGGAACATATAAGGATACAATAGCAATAAGTTCTAATGGAGGAAATGGTAATGTATCGATAAGTATGACTGTTCCGGTGCCGCTACCGAAGTTATCATTAAATCCAACAACTCTAAGCTTTGGAGAAACAACGACACAAGGGACGTTTACAATAACCAACTCTGGAGGACAAACCCTTACATGGCGAGCAACTAAACAAAATAATTGGCTGACCTTATCTTCTTCAAGTGGTTCATTAGCAGGGGGACGTTCCGTAAATATAACTGTGACAGTATCAAGGGCTGGATTAAATTCAGGAACATATACCGATTTGATAGCAATAACATCAAATGGCGGTGAAGGCAGTGTATCAGTGAGTATGATAGTTCCTTCTCCGAAATTATCTTTTAATCCAGTTTCAATAGATTTCGGAGAAGCAACAGCACAAAGTTCAATAACAATAAATAATACTGGTGGAGGTATAATGACATGGCAAATGTCCAAACAACAGCCATGGTTAACACTTTCAACTACTAGTGGAACATTGGAAGCAGGTAAGCCTTTGACAATTTTAGTTTCGGTGTCCAGAACTGGTTTGGCACCAGGCACATACACAGATAATATATCAATAACATCAAATGGTGGAAATGGGAATATTCAAGTAAGGATGATAGTCCCACAACCTTTGCTTTCAATATCACCAACAACTTTGAATTTTGGAGAGAAGGATACCCAAAAAACGTTTACTATAACCAATGCTGGTGGAAGCTCTCTGGATTGGTCAATAGAGCAAACAACTGAAATGCCCGGCTGGATCAAAATATCCAGCTTAAAAGGCTCATTATCATCACAAGAAAGTATTACAATTACTGTAAGCGTGGATAGATCATTTCTTGATACAGGAAACTACCAGGGAACAATTCGTATATCATCCAATGGTGGAAGTGGTCAGGTAACTGTAAATATGTCTGTTCCTCAATCGATACTATTGCTGAATCCTTTATCTTTAGATTTCGGAACGACACTCACACAACAAACTTTTACAATTACCAATAATGGAGGCGGTTTCCTTGAATGGCAGGTTTCATCAAGGCTACCATCATGGATAACGAGTATCGATCCAAATAAAGGCAATTTATCTGCAGGTAGTAGCACAAAAGTTAATGTAAATATTAGCAGAACGAATATGGAAAATGGAATATATAAGTTCTCAATTTTGATAAGCTCGGATGGTGGAAACGGAGAAATACAAATAACAATGGAAGTAAAAGCTCCTCAACTTAATGTAAATGTCAGATCGCTAAGTTTTGGAGCAAAAACAACCGAGCGAACTCTTATTCTTAGCAATACAGGTGGAGGCACTTTAACGTGGAACTCCGATACATCGCAAAGATGGATTTCAATTTATCCTTCAGAAGGAACAATAACATCTGGTGGAAATTCTTCTGTCTCGGTAACGGTTTCAAGAGATGGTCTTAAACCTGGTGATTACTCAGGAACAGTGTTTATATCATCAAATGGTGGAAACATTAGTATTCCTGTAAGTATGTCCGTATGGTTAAATGTGGATCCACAATTTCTTGATTTTGGTGTTCAGGCAAACAATTTGAGCTTCACAATAAGTAATATTGGCACTGGACCAATAACCTGGACTGCGACAAGCAACGTAAATTGGGCAGTTGTAAATCCTGCAAAAGGAACAACTGATCCTGGGAAACCAACAGTTGTTCAGGTGGAAGTTTCACGTAGATTATTGCAACCAAGGGCTCAGCCATACACAGGTAGAATAACAATAATTTCTGATAGTGGAATATCTTACGTGGATATAAGTGTAACTGTTCCAGTTATTATCATAAGATAAGGGTATTAAAATGAAATTCTTTTTAGTTGTTATTATTTTTATATCATTTATTGGATGTAGCACACTTTTTGTTCCTCAGGAGTTAAGTGAAAATTATGTCCTTATGCCAGGTGTTGAATGTGATGCTCCGGAAGCAGTAGATGGTGATCTTAATACTGTTAGCAATAATACACGCATACATATTTCCTTTCCAGAGAAAAAATCGATAAGGAGAATTGTGATTCATAGCCCCAATATATCAAATTTCATAATATATGAGAACCTTGGCGGTGAGGGAAATTGGAAAATTATAAAGAGCTTTAAAGGAAATACACAGACTCGTATTGAAATTAACACACAGGTGGTAACAGATAAAATCAGAATATTTATAACAGATACTACGGGGGCGAGATATGTAGGACCAGGTGTGACAAAAACCAAAAATGGTTTTTATCAAGAAGTTGATGCTCAGCTTGATGCTCGTCCACAAATACAGGAAATTGAAATTTATGGTCTGGTTAATAAGACCAGCATGAAAAAATCCGACGAACCTCTATTTTAATTAAAGGGGTGATAAAATTGACAAAGCCCGGAAGAAATGATTTATGTCCTTGCGGTAGTGGTAAGAAATATAAAAAGTGTTGTATGTTGAAAGTAAAAGCAAATGCAATAGACGAACAGAGCAATATAGCTGATAATTTGTCAGAAAATAAAGTTGAAAGGAGTGTAGATCATCATGTAGCAAGAACAAGCGAAATTGAAAATAATTTTCGTAGAGCATGTAGATATATGGAGAGCAATGAATTTGATAAAGCGGTGAGGATATTTCGTTCTGTAATAATGCTTGATCATTCGCATTATAAAGCATTAACTGGTTTGGGAAAATGCTTGGCTGAGATGGGAAAATACGAAGAAGCTAGTAAATGTTTTGAGAAGGCACTTGAGATAAACCCTGAATACGTTCAAGCAAATATAAATCTCGCCTTCTATAAAACAGATAGTAGAATGAGTTCATAGCTTTTAATTATTCATGCATTTGCATATTAAAAATTAGGAAAATCATGAAAGTCTCCCTTTTTCAAAGGGAGATTTAGAGGGATTTTATTATAATAGATGATAATGAATAATTATTTTTTTAAATGGTATTACAAACAACAAAAAGCTATTTATAGCATCTTTTCAATGAGGAGGTTAAAACATGTGGAAATTTATTATCAGCTTTATACTTTTGTCACAAATTATTTCTATCTCCTTTTCAGCAATGCCAAATGACCTGGTGCTATATATGTCGTTTGACAAGAATACAATTGCAGGCAACGAAGTTAAGGACATATCAAATTATGGAAATAAGGGCAAAATTATTGGTGCTCCCAAAATTGTTGCTGGACGTAGAGGAGAAGCTCTTGACTTTAATGGAACTTCAGATAGCATTGAAATATTAACTTCTGAAAGTCTTGCTAAGTCCGCAAAGCAGATCACATTAGAGGCATGGGTTTTTACACGTAAAGATGGCACACAGGATGTAATATCAAAATGGGATAATGTTATGAATGGAGTAATACATTTCGAATTTCAGGCAGGTGGTGTCATAAGATATTGTATGAGAGACAAAAATGATGCGACTATTGTGAACCTTCTGACCCCTGCAGGTAAGCTCCCAATGCAAGAATGGGCACATATAGCTGAAACCTATGATGGCAAAACAGCTCGCATTTATGTCAATGGTACGGAAGTATTAAACGGACCTGGTACTGGAGATATGAGAGATAATAATGATATAAAATATTGGATAGGCTCTATGTATGCTACTGACAGGTGGTTTGGTGGCTTGATTGACGAAGTCAGAATTTGGAGCAAAGCGCTTACACAGGATGAAATTAAGAAATCGATTGATGGAACACTTGTCGGAGCGGCAGTTGAGAGAAGTAATAAGGTAACAACCACATGGGGATTGCTCAAAAATTAGTTATTTCTATTAGTGAAAATAACAATTATGGTAGTTTTTAGTAGCTCAATTTATTGAGCGTTATAAATTAATGCCCGATAAATTGCTTATCATTACCCATAAGTCTGTAAATCCGCAAATAATAAAAAGTAGGTTGGGTTGATTAAGGGTGGTCAATGCCCCATAAGCTAAGAAATTTTGACAATGAACCATTAACAAAAATTAATAAGTTAGTTAACCCCGTCAGGGGTGATATGTTTGTAGAAATTTAGTTATATCAACAACCTGGCGGAGTTAGGAGCTGAATGTTGATAGATTTTCACATACCGCTCCTAACTCCGCTTGGTATTATTATTTCATATTTTCTACAAACATATCGCTCCTATCGGAGCTTGACGCTTATGTGGCATTGCCCACACTACGATCTAGTATAGTCTTTGGAGAGAGGAAAAATGTCACATCTTATAGTTGGTATAGCACGTGCTAATATTACTCCACCAGTAGGGATGTTAATGTCAGGCTATGGAAATAGAAAAACGCCAGCTATCGGGACTCATGATGAGCTTTACACAGTAGCAATTTATGTGAACGACGAAATTACTGAAGCCGCGCTCATCACAATGGATATTATCGATACCGATATGAACGGCACAGCAAAAATAAGAAAAGCATGCTCTGAATTTACTAATATTCCAGGTGAAAATATAATGGTTGCATGTTCACATACACATGGAGGACCGCAAACAAACCTTTATGGTGAAGATGTAGAAGATAAATTAAAAGAAGCTTACTCTAATATCTTAATTTACAAAGCGGCAGGAGCTTTATCAGAGGCAAAAAGAAATGCTGTGCCTGTAAGTACTGGCTATGGAAGACAGGATTGCTATATTGCTGCTAATCGCAGGGAACGTAGACCTGACGGTGTGGTTATTTTGGGATATAATCCCGATGGTCCTATTGCACCTTATACTGATGTAATTCGGTTTGATAGGCTTGATACTAAAGAACCTATGTCTGTCATTTTTAGCTATTCAGCTCATGGAACAACTCTAACAGGAGACAATTACCTTTACACTGCTGATTATCCTGGATATGCCAAACAGGTGGTTGAAAAGCAACTTCCTACTGTAGTATCGTCATTTATTGCCGGTTGCAGCGGAGATATAAATCCATATCCACGAGGAACATTTGATCTTTGTGAACGACACGGAAAAAGACTTGGATGTGCAGTTGTGCAAGCGACTTTAGATATTGAAGAAATGATTGATAATGTTAGAATTGCTGTTGCCCGCGATGAATTCCAGCTAAAGTTAGAAGAACCACCATCATTAGATAAAGCAAAAGAAAGATTAGCTAGAGCGCAGGAAAATGCAGAAAAGGAGATAATGGCAGCCAAAGAATCTGCCGGAGGCAAACCTATAAATGAAAAAATGGTTCTTCAATGGTATACTGCGCGTGAATTAGCAGATATGAATGCGCTCGTTAATGCACTTGAGACTGGAAAACAAGATTTTTATATTAATATGGAAACACAAGCAATTGCCATAGGTGATTGTGCCATTGTCGGAATGCCCGGAGAAGTGTTCGTAAATATTGGACTTGAGGTTTCTGAGAGATCACCTTTTAAAAAAACGATATCAATCAGTCATGCAAATGGCTCTGCTGGGTATATTCCTACTGCCGATCAGGTGCCATTAGGAGGATATGAAGTAGAAATGGCACGTGCAAGGAAATATGGGCTTCATATTGTTCCTGAATCCGATCAAGTTCTTATTAATAGTGCGCTTGCTTCTTTGAATAAATGTTATGAAATAATTAATAAAAGGAAAAATTAATATTTTCCATAGCTTCTTGCTACTTCTATTAGCTTAAATATATTCTCTTCAGGAGTATCGCGCCCACATTGATCTCCAGTGGACAATATAAAACCACCATCATATCCAGCATCATCTATAGCTTTTTTCGCTGCTCTTTCAACATCATTTAACGACCCTCTTAACATAATATCAGTCGTATGCAAATTGCCCATTAGACTTAAGCGTTTACCAAATTCTTTCTTCACTTTTGCAAGGTAACAATCACCCATAGGAGGTTCTTCTAATGGATTAATACTTGTAAGATCGGTTTCTTCAGCAGATATACGAACAAGATCATACTCAGGTCCACAACAATGGATCTGGCTCGGGATCCCATTTTCCTTGCAGATAGAAGTGATCGCTTTTAAAGTTGGTAGTGATAATTCTCGAAATATCGGTTCCGGGTTACTTATCATGTGACCAGACATACCAATAAGAACATAATCAGGTTTCAATTTAACTATTTCATGTGTTGTTCTTATAATCTGTTGGCTTTGCTGTTCACATCTTAGTATTACTTTTTCCCGATTATCATAATACTCATAAATAGCATTTATGTCTCGAACATTTAGCCCCGGTAATCCTACTGCTAAGCCAACAACACCATCATCGCCCATTAATTCACGAGCAGTGTAATAAGCCTCTAAGCCATTATGTTGTGTTCCGGGTTTTACATCTTCCCATTCTGTCGGTGCAGATTCAGATAATCCTAATTTAGATAATGGCAATCCATGCGTTGGTGGGTCAGCGATATAATATACATTACAATAATTTGACCAATGTTCTACACCGTTAATTTTTGCATGATATCTTGTATAAATTCTTTCTGTTGTTCGTTTAACGATGGCTTCCTGCCATTTTATTGCATCTTTCGATTCCTCTTGCTCATATTCAAATTTTATAGGGACACTATCAAGCCAACCATCAAAACCAAAATATTTTACTGCATTTATATAAGCTTGCCATCTTGGAGGGTCTTGATAGAGGTAAATGTCCCAGAAAGGTTTACCTGTAAGCTTACACGGGATCATATTTGATATATCAGGTGCTACTGGAACATAATCTGGTTTTCCGTTCTTCATGGCAATTAGCATACGTTCTTTAGATGTCATATATTTATCTCCATAAAAAATTTACCAATAAATTCTCATGAACAAAGTTGTTTTATTTTCCAATTGTATAGGCATAAAATACAACTCCTTATACTTGTATTTTATCAAATAGGGCTATATTGTCAATATGATCAGGCATTCGTTTCTTTAATAAAAAATATTGATCTTAAACGAAAATTATCTTAAAATAGTAGCGATGTAATACAAATCCAAAATTGTAAAAATTTACGAAAGGAGTCAAAATGAAACTTTTTATTAAATGTTTATCTACAATAATAATGTTGTTTCTTACCACTCAACTCTGTTATTCATTAGATAAAAAACATCTTGTAGGAGCCTGGACGTTTGAAGAAAAAGGAGAGAAAATACTTGATGTATCAGGAAATAACCATCACGGAGAGATGAAGATAAATAAAGGAATAAAACGTGTAAATGGAAAATATGGCGGTGCATTAGAATTCAGTGGTGTTGATATGGTTGTAGTGCCTGATGCAAATGATATGGATTTGATGTCTTTCACTCTTGCTGCATGGATCAAAGTTCCTAAAATATCAGGCAAATGGCAGATAATAGCTTCCAAGGAAAATCGTAATCCTACAGGCAGAAATTACGGCATCTTTTGTAATATAAATACTGGTGTTATCCATTATTCATTTACGACCGCTGCCGGTTGGAAATCTTATGATGCTAAAACAGTTGTAACTAATAATGAATGGCATCATATAGCTGCTACTTATGAAAAACCGAATTTTAAGCTATACTTAGATGGCGTTTTAGATGCTCAACAGGTACCAGGCACTGATCCAGATGTTCATGACAACTTCTTTTTCATAGGAGGCTGCGATATAGGAGATTATTGGATGACTGGCACCATCGATGAACTCGTGCTTTTTGGCAGGGCTTTATCCGAAAATGAAATAAAAGATTTGATGGGCGGAATTAATGAGGTTTTCTCTTTAGAGCCGTTAGGTAAGCTTACAACTACATGGGGAACCATTAAAGACGTTAAATAGAATTCAAATTATGTTTAAGAAAAGTAAAATGAGCATCGTTTATCAATAAAAATTGAGTTTTTGCGTAATGTCCGTACGTTATTGTGAAAAATGTGCTTGAATGATAAGTATTAATTATGGTAAACTAAACAATGTTCATTAACTCTGTTCGTTTCTTTAACTGACTTTTTACGTATAAAACTAACTACTATTTTTATGGAGGGACTAAAATGAAGCTTTGTATCAGGTATATCCTAACAACCATCACATTAATATTATTCTTTGCAGGTATATCATATTCACTTGATACTTCCAAACTTGTCGGTGCATGGGCATTTGATGAGGCGAGTGGAAACAAGGTAATAGATTCGTCCAAGAATAAATTAGATGGAGAGATTAAAATTAATAAAGGAGCCAAACGTGTTGCTGGAAAGTTCGGCGGAGCAATAGAGTTCAGTGGAGTAGATATGGTAGTTATTCCAGATTCACCATTGCTTGATCTGAATTCATTCACACTAGCTGCGTGGATTAAAGTTCCTAAGCTATCAGGTAAATGGCAAATAATTGCAGCAAAAGAGGCTCGCAATCCTACCGGCAGAAATTATGGTATATTCTGCAATATAAACACCGGTGTTGTTCACTATTCATTTACAACTGCTGGTGGATGGAAATCCTTTGACGCAAAGAAAGCAGTTACAGATGGAAATTGGCATTTCATCGCAGTAACATATCAAAAACCCGATTTCAAATTATATGTCGATGGTGTCCTCGATGCTGAACAAAAACCAGATACGGTTCCTGATGTGAATGATAGCTTTTTATACATAGGTGGTTGCGATATCGGTGATTACTGGATGACAGGAATAATTGATAATGTAACACTTTTCAGCGTTGGTTTAACTGAACAAGGCGTTAAAGAATTAATGGGCATGGATGCCACTACAGCAGTTCAACCAGGCGGAAAAATTTCCAGCACCTGGGGCAAAATAAAAGCAATATATTGATTCTAAAATATAAGTAGAATAAACAGGAAATAGGGGATATGTTTTTTACATATCCCCTGTCAGGTTAACTTAATTAGCAAAAGGCTTCTTCCATATCAAGTAACTCATAAGGAATGTTATACCATCTCTCACAATTTTGTATTTTGGGGCAAATAGCCATTTGTATTGCCAACCTAAAAGGTTTGTTTGTATTCGCACAATGAAATTATAGAATTGGTATTACAACTCAAAATTGCCTAATTGAATAAACTCAATAATTTTT
>FWPV01007101.1_pt1 | contig 20697 bp, 20 predicted proteins | sample 2228371 | NCBI WGS metagenome assembly FWPV01 (sample SAMEA103939776, study PRJEB20133) | metagenome | reverse complement strand
GAGATCGCCGGGTACGGCGTGCGCAACTGGTCGCCGGCCTCCGGCAACATCAGCGCGACCGGCTGCTACTGGGGCGCGGCCAGCGGTCCGTACCATCCGGCGCTCAACCCGGCCGGCCAGGGCCTGCCGGTGAGCGACGGGGTGATCTTCACGCCGTGGAGCCCGGCCTACCTGCTGCCCGGCGACGGCCGGCTGAGCGGCCTCCGCGTCGCCAGCAACGGCAACGCCGCGCAGGCGGTGCAGTTCGACTACGACGCCACCGGCCGGCTCACCTCGCTCACAAGCAGCGGCTATACAGCCTACACCCTGGCCTACGCCTACGACGCCGCCGGCCAACGACTGAGCCGGGCCCCGGCGGCTGGCATCGGCCTGAACTACGATTACACCTACGACGCCGGCGGGCAGCTCACTCGCCTGGAGATCTCCGGCGCCCAGGGGCTCCTGCTGCGCGAAGACTACACCTACGACGCCGCGGGCAACCTGAAGTCGGTCGCATCGGCGCAGGGCGGGAGCTTCACCTACGGCTACGACGCCGCCAACCGCCTGACCGCCGCCACCGGGCCGGGGCTGAGCGCGGCCTACAGCTATGACGCCGCGGGCAACCGCGCGGCGGCCGGCGGGGTCACCTTCTCCTACAATGCCGCCGGCCAGCTGGCAAGCAGCTCCGACGGCGCCGCCTACACCTACGACGCGGCCGGTAACCTGCTGAGCCGAAACCGGAGCGGCGCCACCGACACCTTCACCTGGGACGGCCAGGGCCGGCTGGTGCGCATTGACTACGCGGCCGGCGGCTACAGCGCCTACGCCTACGACGACAACGGGCGACGCATCAGCAAGCGCAAGCCGGACGGCACGACAATCTACTACGTCTACGCGGGCGACATGCTGGCCCAGGAGCTGGACGCGACAGGCGCCGTGCTGGCCAGCTACACCTACGACGGGCTGGACCGGCCGGTGACCATGTGGCGCGGCGGGCAGAGCTACGCCTATCTGCTTGACCGGCTGGGCAGCGTGCGCGGGCTGGCGGATGCCGATGGCAACCTGGTGGCGACCTACCGCTACGATCCGTGGGGCAACCTGCTCAGCAGCACGGGCAGCATCGCCAACCCGCTTCGCTTCACCGCCCGCGAGTTCGACGAGGAGAGCGGGTTGTACTTCCACCGGGCGCGCTACTACGACCCGGTGGTCGGCCGCTTCATCAGCCGCGATCCATCACGCCTGGCCGGCGATTCCAACCCGTACGCTTACGCGGCAAACAGCCCGCTCGTCTATGTGGACCCGTACGGCAACTTGCCGCAGATAGTCGCTGGTGCAGTTGGTGGTGGGCTGCTGGGAGGCGGCATCGAGCTGTTCAAACAGGCCAAGAGCGGCGACTTCGATTTGGGCAACCTGGCGAAGGCCACGGCGAGCGGCGCCGTCGGCGGGGCCGCCGCGGCGGCGTTGGGGCCCTTGGGGGTCGCCGCCCGCCTGGGCAAGTACAGAAACGTGGCCACGGGGGCATTCGGCAGCACCGTTGAGGAGGGAACCAGACAGGCTCTGAACCGGTGCTTCAATCCTGTCCAGCTGGCGCTCGCCACAGGGCTGGGTGGGGCCGGTGGCAGAGCGATTGACGAGTTCGGCTCGACCGCCGACGACCTGGCCAGAACCTGGCGTGATGAGATGCGGGACAGCCTGCTGAGCAGCTCACCGCAGTTGGGCTTGGAGTTCAAGGACTTCCTGCCCAGCTTCGTCCCGGGTCCGCGCTACGTCATGTAGCCTACCCGCATCGCGCCGGCCGTCGTCACCCGACAGCGGGTGGCGGTGGCCGATGATCTCGCCAGTCGCTTTGGCTCTTTCGTGCTTGCCAATGCCTCTCGATAGGTGCTGCGAGGCGCTCTGGTTGGCCTAGATGCGGGCCGCGCCGGCCGCCGCATTGGATAGGGCCGCGTAGAGACCCAGGCGCCCCATTGCACGGAAAGCGCGGCGGCGCGGGCATTCCAGCACTCCATCTCGCCGACATCTGGACCGCTCTTCATTTCGCGCTGAAACCGCGTCGGCGTTGTCCTTGCGCATGTCGGGTGCCCTCGGAGTTGGTCTGGCTTTCCTAAACGAACTCTACCCGTTGGGCATCCCCGTTTCAACCCCCTTCCCCAACAAGGCCGAACTCCAGGACCGGGTCTCGTTGCCGAGGCTCACCCGCTGCTGCCCTGCATGCCGTCCATGTACTCCCGAATTCGAGGCACTGCCGTCAGCCGCTCGTAGAAGAAGTTGTTGACAATGTTGATGAGCCGCTGACGGGCTGCCTCGGCCTCGACAGTCACCTCCTCCCCCGACTTCTTGCGGACCAGGACATCCCGCAAGCGCAGCAACTGCAGCACGATCTCCGCCTCCTCATCCCCCTCCAGCGCCCTGATGATGGCCACGACCAGGCTGTCCACCTGGGTCAGCACCGCATCCACGGGGATGGCCGCCTCGCCCTGGAAGCAGTCATCCACCGTGCGAATCAGCGACCACACCTGGTAGAGCATCGAGGCGGGCTCGTCGAAGAGCTCCCGGATATAGGCCGCCTCAGGATAGCGGCCCGTGAGCCGGAAGACGTTGTACATGCGTTTGGCGGCCTTGCCGTAGTTGATGTCGCGGGTCAGATACTTCTTGACCTCGCGCTCCAGAGCCGTCACATAGTCGTCCAACGCATCTGATGAGACGTGCCGGGCCAGTTTGGCGAAGATAGGGATCGAGTCGGCTTCCAGGTAGACCTCCTGGAAATAGGGGTCCAGGTAGCCGTCCAGGGGCGTGATGGCCCCGTCGGGCGCCTCCCAGGTGACATCCAGCATGTTGCTGGCGTTGGCCAGTCGCCCGCGCACGGGGTCGGCCACCACCCAGTCCAGCTTGCACCAGCCGGGATCGGCTGCGACGTCATCCCAGCGGACGGCAGTGGGCGTGCCGTCGGGTTCGAATGCGTCTATCTGCCCGGCCTGGATGTCGGCGGGCCGCCATGCAATCGGCGTGCCAGCCTTGTAGGTTCGGCCCTCCCGGACAATGTCGCAGGGGTGGGAGCCGAATTTGACCTCGATCAGTTGATAGGTGGGCCCCCGGAGGGTGCTGAGGGCCTTGTCGCGCATCAGGCCGGCCAGGATGCGACAGGCCTCGTCGCGGGTGGGCGCTTTGATGTTGACCCGTTCGAAGTAGTCACAGTCCCCCGGATAGGTCTGGATCTTGGACTGGGCCGCCGAGCCGGAGAGCGCCAGCGCCGTCTCGACGATGCCCGGCTGATCGTGGAATTCGACCAACCGGCCGATGCTCCGGAAGTAGTTCAGTTCTTCCGGGCTGAAGTCGAGCATGACGACCTTGTGGCCGAAGACGCCGGTCCGGGTGTCTACGGCCAGGTCGCCACCGGTCCCGGAGGCTGCAATGGCCGCCAGCCATTGCAGCGCCTCGGCTTCGTCCAACTCCACGCCCAGCCGGTTGGCAGATTCGATGATCTCGGCCAGTTCGGCGGCCTGTGGGCTCCTCTGATCCATGGTCATGGGTCCTCCTTCTGTGGTACGAACGCAAACGCTGGGAGCGTCATGTCCAGCCCCAGCCATGAGCTCGGGCTTCCTCGAGCATGGCCCGCAGGAGGGCGGCCTGGTCCTGGGCATCGCTCAAGGCGTGATGGGTCAGGGCGCGGCCATGCCCATAGCGGGCCATTACATAGTGCAGCGAGGTTTCCTGCCACGCTGCGCCGGTCAGTCCCATGTAAAGCGCCTTCAGATCCAGCGCGGTGTGGCCGAAGGGGTTGCGCCCGAGGAAACGGTGGAAGTAATCGTTGACGAACATCCAGTCGAACGGCGCGTTGAAGGCCACAAAGACAGGGCGCGCGCCGGCCGGCGTCTGCGCGTGGACCCAGGCCTCGAAGCGCTCCATTGCCTCAGCCGGCGGCAGGCCATGCTGCTTGAGGTGCGCCAGCGACAGGCCGTGGATAGCCAGGGCATCTCCAGCAGCGGCCTCGCTGACCGGTTGGAGCTCCACGTAGAAAGTGCGCGCAGGGTCCTCTACCAGGCAGGCGCCGATAGATAGCAGCGAGTAGAGGCTCGGACAGGGTCCCGAGGTCTCGACATCTACGGAGATGAAGACCTCGGGGGTACGAACTGATGGCATATTGGCCTTTCGGACAGACGCCCTGGACTATAATCGAGGATGCGCAAAACGCCAAGCCGCAAGGGCACACTGCCGTGTGCCCCTTGATGCCCTTGCGGGCAGTCGGCGCTGGCGAGGGTGGGCCTCTCACCGCCGGCAACAGCGCCTCCAGCCACGCCTCGAGTTTGGATCCACCAGAAGGAGGGGATAGAATCAGAGGAACGCGCCTGAGCGCCTGTTTCAGCAGCGGTTTCGCACGAAGCCGTCGGTCTGAGAAGCGTGCCGGGCGGTGCCCGGAGAATGGAAAGAGGTGACCCGCGTGAGCGAGATGATCGAGATCGTCCGTCTGGATCCTGCCCGCCGAAGCCAAGCCGCCGAGACGCTCGTGCGGGCCTTCCGCGAGGACCCCATGTACACCTACATGTGTCCCGACGAAGCCGGCCGCGTCATCGCCATGCGCGCCCTATGGGATGCGGTTCTTGCCTTCGCCCTGATCTACGGCAAGGTCTGGACAACGCCCGATGTCCGCGGTGTCGCTTGCTGGCTGTCGCCGGGCCACACAACCATCACCCCGTGGCAGATGGTGCGGACCGGCTTTGCGCTGCCGCGCGCCATGCTGCGCTTCCCACCCGACGCCCGTCGCCGCGCGATCGGCGTGTTCGACTACGCAGAGCAACTGCACCGCCGCGCCATGCGAGGACGACACTGGTACCTGTGGGCGCTTGGCGTAGAGCCGTACGCGCAGGGAAGGGGCATCGGCAGCAGCCTCTTGGGGCCAGTGCTGGCCCGCGCCGATGCAACGGGCCTTCCGTGCTACCTGGAGACAGAGAGCGAGCCCAACGTAGCCTTCTACCGGCGCCATGGCTTCGAGGTCGTCACAGCGGCGCGCGTGCCGGGCCATGCCCTGGCCCTGTGGACCATGGCGCGCGAGCCGCATTCCACTCCGGGAACTTGACACTGCCCAGAAGATGGGGTACAAGTAGCCGGATGATTCAGAATCCGAATATTCGGCTATTGAGTAACTGCCCCACATGGCCACGGACGCGCTGACCTCTCCGCAGCCACTGCTGCTTGGCCTGCTGATGGCGGGCCCGCGCCATCCCTACGCGCTCTACCGCGACTTCGACCGCGCCCTGGGCCGGGTCTGGGGCATCGGGCGGAGCCAGTTCTACGCGTACCTCAAGCAGCTCGTCCCAGCCGGCCTGGCTACCGTGCAGACGGAGACGCAGGAGCATCGTCCGCCGCGCCAGGTCTACCAGATCACACCGGCCGGCCGTGACCTCTTCCTGACGTGGCTACACCAGCCCACACCACACCGCCGCCAGCTGCGCCTGGAACTGCTGGCCCGCATCTACTTCTTCCGCCGCCTCTCCCTGCCCGGCCTGGCCCAACTGCTGGCAGATCAGCGCGCAGTGCTCGCTCCGCGCGTCGAGTCGCTGCAGCGTCAGATCACAGCCGCCGACGATGACTTCTGGGCGACTGTGCTCAGGTTCCGCCTGAACGAGACCGAGGCCGTGCTGCGGTGGCTGGAAGATTACCTGGCGAGTCAACAGCTCGCCGCACCTGACCGATCCTGAAGGAGGGAATCTATGCGGTTCGTTCGGCAGGTCCATACAGCCGCGCTCATCGTTGCCTGCCTGGCTCTGCTGACGGCGGCCTGCGTCGCGCCTGCAGCGCCGCCCGAGGCGGCTCCCACCCCACCGGCCGAGGAGGTGCCTCGCGCGGCTGCAGATGCGCCACCGGGGCAGCCCTTCACCGTCACCGACGCCCTGGGGCGCCAGGTGGCTTTCGACCATCCCCCGGAGCGTATTGCCCTGGCCGGTCGGGCCGTGACCCTTGTGACGGACGCCGTCTACTTGTTCCCGGCGGCGCGCGATCGCGTGGTCGTGCTGGGCCAGCCGCAGGGCAGCAAGGACTTCTTGCCCTTGATCGAGCCGGCCGTGAAGGACAAGCTTCAACTCCAAGTCGAGGCCGGCCCGGAGCAGGTCGCCGCAGGCAGGCCCGACCTGGTGATCCTCAAGAGCTACATGGCCGACAGGCTTGGCAACCCCCTGGAGAGCCTGGGGATCCCCGTGGTCTACGTTGACCTGGAGACGCCCGAACAGTACTGGCGCGACCTGAGGACGCTGGGCGCGTTGCTGGGCGATCCGGCGCGAAGCGAGGAGGTGATCGCATTCTACCAGGAGCGTGTGGATCGGGTGGCCAAGGCGGTCGCCGACATTCCCGAGACCGAGAAACCCGCCATACTGCTGCTGTACTACAGCGATCGCGACGGCCAGGTCGCCTTCAACGTCCCGCCACTGACCTGGATGCAGACCATACTGGTCAACCTGGCAGGCGGCCGGCCGGCATGGCAGGATGTCCAGCTCGGAAGCGGGTGGACCAAGGTCGGCCTGGAGCAGATCGCCACCTGGGACCCCGATCAGATCTACATCGTCGCCTATACCACGAGCAGCAGCGCCGTAGCCGAACGGCTGAAGGCCGACCCACAGTGGCAGGGGCTGACTGCGGTCAGGCAAGGCCGTCTCTACGCCTTTCCCGCCGACTTCTACAGTTGGGACCAGCCGGATCCTCGCTGGATCCTCGGCCTGACCTGGCTGGCGGGCAAGGTGCACCCCGGCCGCCTCCCGAACCTGGACATGGCGCAGGAGATCCGCACGTTCTACCGGGAGATGTATCAGCTGGATGAGGCGGCCTATCGGGAGTTCATCGAGCCGACACTGGTGGGTGACTTGCCGTGACCTGCGAGGCAACGCAGACGGCGCAGGGCCGCGCCCGCGGCCTGCGCATCCACCCGCTGATCTGGCTGGCCGGCGGCCTGGCACTGCTGGCCGGCTTCTCGGTGCTGCTCGGGCGCTATCCCGGCCCGGGGCTGGCCTGGCCGGGCGATCTCGCGGGCGATGAACTGGCGCGGCGCCTGGTGTGGAACCTGCGCGTGCCGCGCGTGTTGACGGCCGCGCTCCTGGGCATGTGTCTCTCGGCGGCCGGCACCGTGCTGCAGACTACCTTCGGCAACCCCCTGGTCGAGCCGGGATTCCTGGGAGTCTCACAGGGCGCCGCGTTCGGTGCTGCCCTCAGCATCATCTTCCTGGGCCGCGGCCTCTGGCTGGTCCAGGGCTCAGCGGCACTGTTTGCCCTCCTGGGCCTGGCGCTCTCGTACGGGCTGGCGCGGCGCGCCCGCTTCGGCGGATGGGTGCTGCGCCTCGTGTTGGCCGGCATCGTCGTCTCGGCACTCTTCTCATCCGGCGTCGGCATGCTGAAGTTCGTGGCCGACCCGTTGCGCCAGCTGCCCGAGCTCACGTTCTGGCTGCTCGGCGGCTTGTCGAGTGTGACCTGGCCGCAGCTCCTGGCCATCGCCCCGGTGACCCTGGCGGGGCTCTATTTGATGTACCGCATGCGCTGGCGGCTCAATCTGCTGGCGCTCGACGACGCGACGGCCTTCTCGCTCGGCGCGACACCCGGCCGTGAGCGAGCACTCGTGTTGATCGCCGCCGTCGCGGTTACGGCGGCGGTCGTGTCGGTCAGCGGGATCGTGGGCTGGATCGGGCTGATCGTGCCGCAACTGGCGCGTCGTCTCTTCGGCGCCGACACCCGGCAGGTGCTTCCCGGCGCCATGCTGCTGGGCGGTTCGTTCGCACTCATCTGCGACAACCTGGCCCGGACCCTCCTGGCGGGCGAGATCCCGTTGGGAGTGTTGACGTCCCTCCTGGGTGCCGCCGCGTTCGGCTTCCTGTTGACCGTGCGCGGCGTGCGGGTACAGCGATGACGCCACCATTGCTCTCTTTCGAGGCAGTTGATTTCCGCTATCAGCGGGGAGCGCGCGCCGCGCTCCGGGGGTTCAGCCTGGACATTGCGGCCGGCACCACCACGGCGATCCTGGGGCCGAATGGCGCCGGCAAGACGACGCTGCTACACCTGGCGCTCGGCTGGCTCAAACCGCAGTCAGGACGGGTCATGCTGGCCGGTCGCCCCCTGGCAACCTACGGCCGACGGGAACTGGCCTGTCATCTGGCACTGGTGCCGCAAAGCGAGCATACGCCCTTTGACTACTCGGTCCTCGAGTACGTGCTGCTGGGACGGGCTCCCTATCTCAAGCCGCTGGCCATGCCCGGCGACGAGGATTGCCGGATCGCCATGGATGCCCTGGAGCGGGTGGGCCTGGCCGGCCTGGCCGGCCGCGCCGTGACGCGGCTCAGCGGCGGCGAGCGCCAGTTGATGCTGATTGCCCGCGCCCTCGCGCAGCAGCCACTGCTGCTCCTGCTGGATGAGCCGACCGCCCATCTTGACCTGGGCAACAAGGCGCGACTGATTGGGCTGCTGCAAGAACTGGTGGGCCGGGGGGTCACCATCTTGCTCACGACCCACGAGCCGGAGGTGGCGGTCGCCAGCGCCACGCACCTGGTGCTCATGACCGAGGGCCAGGTGCGCCGCGCCGGACCGCTGGCAGAGGAACTTACTGGCGAGCACCTGAGCGCGATGTACGGCGTGCCCGTGGACGTCGCGCAGGTGGACGGGCGCCAGGTCGTACTCTGGCGGGGCGCCAACTCCCACCAGCAGCGCATCAGCGAAGCGCATCGGTGAGCGACGCCGGTCAAACGGGGTGGGCCCTCCGCACATCGGCGCGGCGGCCTTATCGCTGGGCCACGCGCGGCCGGCCAGCGGCGACGAAGGTCAAGTCCGTGCCCAGGTAGATCTCACCACCCACGGCATCCGGCGCGATCCGATCGTGTCGGGTCATCTGAGTCACTACCTGTTCGGCGCCCGCCTGCATTGCCAGCGCCTCGACCCACGGTTGCATCGTCTCCTGCGCATACTGCACGGCCGCCTCGATTTCCTCGAAATCACGAACACCGTCGGGCAGGTGCAGCCGCACACAGCGCTCATCCTGCAGCGGCCTGATGAGCGCCTGCCGGCGCTGGATGATGCCCCCCGCTACGGCGCCGACCGCATTGGCCACCTCGGCATGCGGCGGGATGACCAGGGCCGTGTGCAGTCGTGCGGCTGCCTGAGGCAGATAGGCGGCCACCGGCGCACCGATGGCGACGATCGGCCGCGCCAGGCGCAGAGTGCACTCCAGGCCCGCCTGGCTGCCGGAGCCGTCCAGCGCCTGCCGCAGCAGGAAGCCGGCAGCTGGTTGCTCCTCCCAATCCGGGCGCACGCCCGCATCCTCGCATACCTTGCTCACCAGTTCCGTCGCCACTCGCTGGCTCACGCCGGCTACCACCCGCTCGCAGAACGCCTCCACCGACTGTCCGGCCTGCCGGGCCAGCAGGATGGCAGCCAGCCTCGCGGCCTCAACGTCCCACCGCGTGAACCGGCCCAGGAGATGCAGGGCATCGGTGGGCGTGAATCCGGCCCGGCGCACCAGGCCGCGCGTTTCGAGCGCCTGGATCTGACGGTGCAACAGCGGGCCGACGCGCCTCTGCCGGCCGATCTGGAGCAAGGCCCGTGGCCCCCGGGCAAGATCCGCGAGCAACGCGGCCTCTGCCTCGGTCAACGGGCCGTTCGTCGGGCGTCCCAGGGTTACGAATTCGGCTGCGCCCTCATCCGGGCGCCCACCCCGCGAGGAGCCGATCGGCCGGGGCGAATCGCCTGCCTGCCGGCGCAGTTCGGCCACGATCTCCGGATGCTCGCTGGCCAGCAGGCACAACGGCACAGCCCGGCGTGGACCGATCAAAAGCCGACCCTCGGCATCGAGCCGCACGTGGCTGTCGCCCCCCAAACCGACCGTGTGAACATCCGCAGCCTCAACCATGGTGCGCCAGCCCCCGATCGCCGCGCCCTTCTCATTGAGGACGGGCCAACCGTCGCTCAGCGCGCCGATATCAGTCGTCGTGCCCCCAACATCAACTACCCAGGCATCACGCCGGCCTGCCAGATGCCAGGCGCCGACAATGCTGGCGGCCGGGCCCGAGAGAATCGTTTCCACTGGCCGTTGCAGCGCCCACTCGGCGCGCACCAGGGAACCATCGCCTTTGACCACCATCAGCGGCGCCCTGATTCCCCACCCGGCAAGCGTCCGCTGCACCGAGCCGATCAGTTCGGTCAGGGGCGCGATCAGATGGGCATTGAGCGCCACGGTCGTCGCGCGCCGGACAGCGTCGAGTTTGCTGGTCAGTTCATGGCCGCAGGTGACCGGCCGGCCGGTCAGGGCCTGGATCAGTTCGCGGGCACGCAGTTCGTGGGCCGGGTTGCGCACAGCAAAGTAGCCGGACACAGCGAACGCCTCAGCCGCGTCCCGGCGGGCCAGGATAGCCGCCCTCAGGGCCTCCTCATCCAGGGGCGCAGCCTCGTCGCCCTGCTCGTCGTGCCCGCCGCGCACATAGACCACATCCGCCGTGGGCAGTGCGGCCTCAAAGCCGTTCCGCTGCATCAGGTCCCGGTCATAGCCAAGCAACAACAGCGGAACCGCGCCTCGCTGGCCCTCGGCCAGGGTGTTCGTAGCCAGCGTGGTGGACAACCCCACCAGCATCACATCGGGCGGCGCCCAGGGACCATCGGCGAACACTGCCTCGATCGCATCGCGGATGCCGATGGCCAGGTCACGCCGCGTCGTCAGCGCCTTGGCGCCAGCCAGCACCTGCCCGCTATCGTGATCTACCAGGACGGCATCGGTGTACGTGCCGCCCGTGTCAATGCCCAAAGCGATGTTCACGCGCGCTTCCCTCACACGGCCGAAGCCGGGTCGCGTCGAGGCTCCGAGCTGAAGGGGCTCCGCCCTATCGCAGGAGACCGCGGGAGGCGGTTCCCGCCGCCTGGCCGGAGCGTCGAAAAACGGAGATCAGGGGTGAGAGCCAGCACGGCCTGTTCAGCCACTCACCGGGCCTTCTTCCCGCGGCCCGATGGCGGGCATGGGCACGATGAGCGCCTCCAGGGCAGTGCGCCGTTCGGCATAGGCTGGTTCATAGAGCGGCGTGCAGGCGGTCAGCTCAACCTGTGCCGCGGCCAGCTTCAGCGCGAAGTTCCAGCAACTCTGCTGGCCGCACACCCGACAGTTGGTGCCGGGCAGCAGCTGGTACAGGCTCATGGCCGTGGGCCGCTGCCGCGTCTCGTAGTCCGGCGTGATCTCAGCCCGGCGGGCCCAGGTGCGGTTGAGAAGATCCACCAGCCCCTCCAACTCCTTGACTGCGGCTTCCCGATCTTGCACGTTGCTGACCGCGATCTCATAAGGATGAAAGGCGATGTTGTGGCCGCCCTTCTTCCACGTCAACGTGGGCCCCTCCCGGTTATACACCGCCCCGCGCAGCGTCGCATTGAGATAGGGCAGTGCCTCTGAGATGTCGGTCACAAGCAGCGCCCGCGCCGTGAACCGCTCTGAGCCCGGGTCACATGGGGGCGTGGTGACTTCCAGATCATAGTCTTCGATCAACATGGTTCCTCCTCGCATATGTGCAGCACCTTCGATAGCGTCAGACCCCGCCTACGGGCGCCGCGCCGCGCGCCCAAGTCACGAGCCGTCGGGCTGGCGCTGAGCGACCCGACGGCGTCCCGACGGCCTGGCCCGGAACTCGCTGCCGACGCGCACGCCAAGCCGCGGCAGGACTACGCGGTGCACCAGCAACACGAACGCCGCTGCCGCAAAGGCGATCCCGAAGACCAGCAGTGACGTGCGGACCCGGTTCATCAGGCTTGGGTTGACCAACATCACGGCAGCCAGCGTCAGCATCAGCGTCCCGCCGATCAGCTTCAAGACGCGGCCATGCTTCTCCTCCAGCTTGCTGGCGCGCAGGCTGAAAACCGCTGCCAGGAAGATACCGAGCTCGTCAATCTGGTAGATCAGCATGTAGAGCAGCAGCAGGACGAGGAATGTCAGTGCCGTGACCCCCTGGGCGACCAGGAGGTTGGTCCACAGCACGGGGAAGCCGGCAGTGCACGAGAACTCGACCAGCGACGCGCCGGCCGACATGACGATCGTGGCGCCGATCAATGCAGGCATGGACTCGCCGGCGTTCAGCACGCGGCGCATACTGCGGTACAGGCCAGGCTTCTTCTCATCCGCGATGGTGAAGGAGATGCCCTCCTTGTACCAGAAGTAATCCTTGATGTTGACGGCCGCAAAGAACAGCGCAAACAGCGCGACCACTACCCGGATCCAGCCCACAAAACTGATCACCGTGAACATCGTGAACAGCCCGGCGATGAACAACACGTATACCAGCGAGGTCACCGTCAGGAATATCAGGCCGATGATGAACACTTTCCTGCGCGACCCGGTGTGCAGCGTCAAGCCCAGCAGAACCGAGAGGACCCAAAGCGAACACGGATTGAAGCCGTCCACAAACGCGATGAGGGCCGTGCTGATGGCCAGTGATTGAGTCGCCAGGTCAACGGTCCCGATCAATGGCAACGACAAGGTGGTTCTTCTGGCCGGCGGCGCAGCCGCGGGGGCAGGGTCCGTTGCGGCCTGCGGCGCCTGAGAGATGGCAACGGGCGTCGGCGTTGGGCCGGCAGGTGCGGTTGTCGGCCCCGGCGAGGCCACCGGGCCGAACACGCCCGCCCCTGCATCCGGGCAGCCCGATCGGACGCAGGCCGCCACCGTAGCCTCGATCTCCGCGCCGATGGTGTCACGAGTGAAACCGACCCAGTAGCGGTCGCCGATGAAGATCGTTGGGACGGCAGTCGGTTCGAAACCGAATTTCGCCGCCATACGGATGAACGGATCGTGATTTTCCTCGTGGTACCAGAGCTCGAAATCGCGGACCTGAACGCCGGGGTACCGCTCCACGAGGCCAGCCAGGAATGGCTCGGCCTCCGCACAGTGGGGACAGCCATCGCCCCAGAAGAAGTAGATGGTCACCGGCTGATTCGCCTGAGCGAGAGAGGTTGCCGTTGCCGGAGTCGCCGCAACCCATACCGCCACGAGGAGAATTGGCAGCAAGGTCAGGAATCTATGTCTCATCGTTGTCTCCAGATCTATGTTGGCGCATGTCATCCGGCGCCGCGGGAGAGCGGTGGCGCGTTGCGCGCAGGCGTATGGCCGCCGTCAGGAGGCCGCCGATCACGAGAGCCAGTCCGCCCACCAGGACCGCCGACGGCCTGCCCGGCGCCGACGGCGCTTCGGGCACTCCCTTCTTGATGATCTCGCAGTCCTCGCAGCCCTGGCCGGCAGCCGGCACGACGGTCGTCGCCAACGCCAGCAGGCAAACCAGCACGAGTATGACCCCCCGCATTGCGCAACTCATTCCTTCGAACAGCGTCCAGGGCGAGAGAAGATGACAGCCCTGCCAGACCCGGCGCACCTCACCGCTTCCAGGCCAGCCGCCCGGTCAGCGTGGCGTGCCCGCGTTGGACATGCCACCGCAACATGCGAAGATCGCGCCGTCAGGCCGTTCTTCAGTGCCCTGTCTCCTTCCCAATGAACTCGGCCGAACGCGGCCGGCCGTGGCCCCCGTGACGGCTGCACTCGATCTCGGCCAGGATAGCCAGCGCGATCTCAGCAGGCTCCCGGCCACCGGTCTCCAGGCCGATCGGCGCACGCACGCGACCCAGTTCCGCTGCGGTGAAACCCTCCGCCCGAAGATGTTCGCGGATGACGGCGACCTTGCGCAGTGAACCGATCATGCCGATGTAGGGGGCCGGGGTTCGCAGGACCTGCCGCAGCGCGGCCTCGTCCGTCCTGTGATCCTCGGTGATCAGCACCACATAGGTGCGACCGGTGATGGCCGCGGGGTCGAACTGGGGCACATCCCCGCGTTCCGGCCGAACGTCCACCACCTGCACCTCATAGCCCAGGATGCGACCCATCTGAGCCAGCGGGCGCCCGATGTGCCCGCCTCCCACGATCAAGAGCACTGGCCTGGGCAGATGCGGCTCAATGAACACAGTCACCTCCCCGCCGCATAGCATGCCGATCGCGTCGGGCCCGCTCTCGGTCAGGCGGTAGTGGACCAGGCGCGGCTGGCCGTCGGCCAGCGCTGCGGCAGCGTCGTCGCGAATGCATTGCTCCAGCGCCCCGCCCCCAACGTTGCCCAGGCAACTGCCGTCCTGGCGAACCAGCAGTTTGAAGCCCGTCCGGGCCGGCGACGCCCCCTGGACCTGCACGACCGTCGCCAGAGCGACCGGTTGCTGGGCTGACAGGGCATCCGCGAGCGCGGCCAGCACCTCTACGTCCCGTGGCTCGAGATCACCGTCCATTTCCTATCTCCCGGCCGCGCGATCTCCCGCCGCTCTATCACACGAACAGGGAATGCACATCGGCTGGCCGTTCACGGTTTGCACGAGGGCGCTCATGACGTACTCGCCACAGCGCGAGCAGCGCGTCTTTGCGAAAGCGACCTCTGCCTGCTGGTAGGGAAAGCCCACCTCGGGCTCCACCTTGAAGATGGCATCGTCAGGCTGCGCTTCCAGCCAGGCCAGCACCTCCTCGATAACCTGCGGCGGCATGTCGCTGGGAGACACGCCGCGCACCCGCAAAGCATGGAAGCGCGACTGCTCCAACTGATCCACGAACTCAGGGCGCAGGCTATAGCGCAGGGCACCGCCACGCTCCGGATAGTAGAAACTGGCGGCGAGCTTCCCGTAGAAGGTCTTGGCGATCATGATCTGGCCATAGATCGCGCCCGTGGCGGCTCGGATCCCGTCCACGATGCACGTGTAGGGATTCCCTTCGCCAAATTCGGGGAGGACGAGCAAACCTCGATTGTGCTGACGGTCGAAGCGCAACGCAGCCATGGCCAGCGTACCCATGCGAAAGCCGATAGCCAGGTAAGGGCAGAGATGCGTATGAAAGGCGACAGCCCAATCGGGAAGCGCGTGGGATGCTGGTGCCCGGTTCATGGTGACCCCTCAGACGCGCTGCCGCTGCACCGCGGACAGTTGCAGCCGGAAACCGTTGTGGGCTCATCCGGCGCTGTTGCGCCCGCGCTACCGAACAGCGCGTTGAGAACCTCGATGGCATGGGCATCGGCCACCCCATAGAACACGTTCTTGCCCTCCTTATGATCGGACAGCAGGCCCTCGCGGCGCAGCACGGCCAACTGCTGCGAGACATAGGGCTGAGGCCTATCAAGGACAGCCGTCAGATGACACACGCACTGATCTGCCCTGCGGACGATATCCAGGATTTCGAGCCGCATGGGGTGCGCCATCACTCTGAGCAGTCGTGCTCGCTCTTGGTATGGGTTCATATGCGTATTTCGCTATATAGAAAGGCTTGCATACGGGATTCTAGCACTGCGCTCCGCATACTGAAAATGACGCGGGTCATACTGCCTTTGACAAGAGGCTGGCAGCGCAGCGCACCACCAGGTTGGCCTCTTTGACGGGGCGTGTATCTGGCCTGCACGGGTCGAGACACTCTGGGCCACGGCGAAGCGCTCGGGACGCTGGCAACGATTGTCTCAGCGTCGCCATGCTTGCGCGGTTCGAAGAAACCCTGGAGCGGCACGGCGCCTGGTTCTATCCGCGACTCTCCTGTGAGGGACGATCGGAAGGTGCTGAGTCTGGAGGCAGAAGCCGTCGGCAAGCGAGGCTGCGGGATCGAAAGACACGCCAGCTGCCACGGAGGAACGTGCCGGGACGAGCGCACATTCAGAGCGGATTTCGGCCTGGACTCGTTACCACTGAAACCCGCCGCGCAGGGGGACTACCCGGAGCGTCAGGTTCATCGTGTAACTCTCCAGCTCCTTCATCAGAGCCTGCCATTGTTCGGTGGCCCGGGCAGAGCGTGCCGTCTCCAAGTCATCGGCCGCGAAACCGATCAGCCGGATCGGATAGTCCCCGTAGGCAGTGTGCCATGCATCAGTGGGGATCAAACCCAGTGCCTGGGCCTGGGGCAGAAACTCCTCCATGATGAACCGACGGTACGCATTCTCGCGCCCGGGCCGAATGTCGAACGAAAGCAGCATCTTGACTTGCTCGCCCATCTTGCATCCACATGTGTAAGGCCGCTCGTGCCGCCGTCGGCCGAGTCGGTGCATCCCGGTCTGTAGCGGGCCGCTACCCTGTTGAGCGCCAGCCCGAGCACAAAGCCACCTCACGGTCGGCACCAACGAAACCATTATAGCCTGTCCCAATTGGGAAGGCAAACCTCTCACGGGCCAGGATTCTTTTTGACAGCGGCATCTATGGCGGGTATAATGGCGAATCGCGGCTGGCAAGCCGCGTAGTTGCCGGTCACGGAGGAACAGAGAGAACGTGGGTCAGGAACTAGGTACCCCCAACATCCCGCCACGCAAGGTGGTGAAGACCCTCGCAGTTGGTCAGGAAGTCGAAGGTGTCGTCAAGCGGGTAACCGATTTCGGCGCGTTCGTGGACATCGGCGTCGGGCGCGATGGGTTGGTGCACGTTTCCGAGATGTCGTCCGGTCGGGTCGCCAGGCCCGCCGACGTTGTCAAGGAAGGCGACAGGATCAAGGTCTGGATCAAGGAACTGGACCGAGATAAGAACCGGATCAGCCTGAGCATGATTGCGCCCGGCACCCTCACCCTTCACGATCTGGATGAGGGCATGGTGCTGCGGGGGAGGGTCACCCGCCTTGAGCGCTACGGGGCGTTCGTTGACATCGGCGTCGGTCGTGACGGCATGCTCCATGTGAAGGAGATGGGCCACGGCTACGTCGAGAAGCCCGAAGACGTTGTCAAGGTGGGAGACGAACTGCAGGTCCAGATCGTCGGTATAGATCGCCGCCGAGGTCGGGTGGACCTCAGCATCAAGGACCTGTTACCCCCTCCCCAACAGGCGGAAACCGAGGCCACGGGCGGCGCTGAAGCCCAGGAGGGTCTTGTCCTGGAAGAGATCGAGCCCGACTTCGCATCACCCTTCGAGCTGGCATTCCAGGAAGCGCGCAGGGGCAGCGAGAGCCGGCGCCGGGAACGACAGAAAAAGTCACGCTCCTGGCACTACGATGAGGAGGAAGAGGACATCATCAGCCGGACGCTGGCCCATCACCGCAAGAGCAAGGGCTACTGATACGCACAAAGAGAGCGGTGCAGGGCCTACCTGCCCTGCACCGCTTTTCGCGCCCTGAACATGGGCGGGCCTATGCATCGAGCAGCACTGTCACGACGGTGCCTGCCGGAATACCTGAACTGTTCAGAGGCACCTCAACAACCCCGTCCGACCGCACCAGTGTGAAGATCAGATTGGATTTGCCGAAGACCGGGGCTGCCCAGGTCTCGCCATCCCTTTTCTCCAGGCGCACGCGCACATAGTCCGCACGCCCGCTGGCAGCGGGGATGTTGCGGGTCAGGCGTGCCAGTACTGTGCGCCGCGGAAGCGGTGGCGCACCGAGCAGCAGCCGGATCGTCGGCGTGACGAAGCGCTGGAAGATGTTGATGCAGGAGACCGGATTGCCGGGGAGGCCGAAGACGGCCTTGCCGCGGCAAACCGCCAGAATTGTGGGCTTGCCGGGTCGAATGGCAACCCCGTGGACGAGCACACCCGGCGGACCAAGCCGCCCAATGGTCAGAGCCGTCAGGTCCCGATAACTGACGGAACTGCCCGCCGTGATGACGACGATATCTGCCTCGTCGTAAGCGGCCTGCACCACCGCATCGAGCGCTTCCTGGCGGTCGGGGGCAATGGGATAATTGAGCGGGATGCCGCCGGCTCGACGCACCAGGCCGGCCAGCGTGTAACTGTTGATATCGCGCACCTGGCCCGGCTCGGGCTCCTGCTCCGGGGGCACGATCTCATCCCCCTGGCTCACGATACCCACTCTCGGCTGACGCGCGACCTTGACTTCGGTGATGCCAACGCCGAGGAGCCCGCCGATGTCCTGGGGCCGCAGCGGGCTTCCCGCCGGAAGGATGATCTCGCCAGCCTGAATGTCCTCACCGGGCTGGATGCAGTTCTCGCCTTCGGCAACCGGACGATACACCTCAATGCTGTAGACCCCGAAGTCCGCTGGCTGTCGCGCCGCCTCGGCGGCTGCCGGCCCCGTCCGGCTGAACATCGCGGCGCCGACCCGCCCGGCATGTTCCAGCATGACCACGGCATCAGCCCCGTCGGGCACCATGCCACCCGTGTGCACCAGGGCGGCCTGGCCCGGCCCGACCGAGAAGTCGGCACGGCGCCCCATGGGCACCTCGGCCACGACATCCAGATAGGCCGGCATGCCCGGCGTTGCACCATGCGTATCGGCTGCCCGCACGGCGTAGCCATCCACGGTACTGCGCACGAAGGTCGGCAGGCCGTGGGGAGCCCGCGCATCCTCAGCGAGGACGCGATCAAGAGCCTCGGCAACGGGGCAGGCCTCGGCCCTCACGACGGGGCAGAAGTGGCCCAGGAAGATCTCCCATGCTTCCTCGGCTGTCTTAAGGCGGAGAAACTCAGTCATCCGGCTTTGCTCGCGTCACTGCAGGCGAAATACGGCGGCGGCAGTCAGGGCCGCAACGGACGCCGCGACAACAGAGGCAATCAGTGCCAGCGCGGCTGCTGGCACCAGGACGGCTACTGCCGCGCGCCCGGCTGAGAGATGATGGCTGACAGCAGTCGCCTTGACATAGATCACCGCACCCCACACCACCGCGGCCAGTCCCAGAAGGGGCCCCAGGCAGGGTATGAAGGCAAAGACCGTCAGTACATGTGGCACGGCGTAGAGCGCCGAGGTGCCCAGGAAACCAGCCAGGGTACCTCGACCGCCGAGGAGTTTGGCAAGCAACATCACCCAGACGCCGTAACCGAGCCAGATGGAGAGCGCGGCCGCCGTCAGCGGAAGGCCGCCCTTCGTGAACGGAAGTGAGAGCCAGGCGCCAAAGGCTTCCAGCACCCTCCCAACCGGCCGCGGCAGCAGCGCAGGCAGATTCGCGATCTCAATGCCAGCAGCGGTCCATAGCCTGGCAGCACGGACGATCTGGGCCACCTGCTCTTGCGCAGCCGGGGAGGCCGAACTCAGGTAGGGCTCCATCTGCGCCAGCGCGGCTTCCAGCCGGGCAGTCGCCTGTTCAAGCTGAGCCTCTGCTGAGCGCGGCGTTGCTGCGTCCACCACGCCGCGGACGAGACCGGGAAGTCCAGTCAGCAGCGCCACGGCCACAACGATCAGGAAGCCCTGGAAGAACACGTCAAGGCGATCCCGGAATCGAGTGAAGGCCTCCGTGCGCAGCAGAGCAGCATCCACCAGAGTACGCACCCACTCTTTCATAGCGGCCTCCGCACAGTCAGGGCAAGGACGGCTGCAGCCACGCCTCCGACCAGCAGCCAAAACAGAGTAGCGACGATCAGAGGCAGTACCGTGGCCCAGAACGCCCGGCCCCATGCCAGTCGGTGGACGCTGCGCAGCGCCTTGTAGCGACAGATCAGTTGCCAGGTACCCAGGGCACCGCCCACCAGGAAAAAGGGCACCAGCCCCAGACCGCGGAACAGCCACGGCGTATAGGCCAGCGCCGTAGTGCCCAGCGTTTGGTTCAACGTGCCAACCCCGCCGAGCAGCCGGGCGAACGCATAAGCCAGCAGGCCATAGGCCAGCCAGCCCACCACGCCGATCACTGGCCAGATGACGATGTTCGCCGCGCCTCGGATAGGGTCAGGTGCGCCGAGGAGCGGCGGCAGGATGCGCCAGAGCGAGTCCCAGATGCGCAGGAAACTCTCGTACGCGGGCGCACTACCGGCGACCTGACCCCACCAGGGCATCTTCTGCAGGGTCTCGAGCGCTACCCGCTTGATGGCCAGCACATCCGGCATGCTGGCCCAGGCCAGCGCCTGCCCGACAAAGGCCAGGAGCGCCGTGCCTGCGCCGATGATGACGACGAGAAACAGACCCTCGACGAAGGGATTGTCATCATCGCGCAACTGATCGTAGGCGTCGCCGTTCAGAAACAACGCCTGCAAGACGAGATTCAGCGTCAGGGTTCGATGGCCCATGCAGGTCTCCTTTCCCCTCAGGCGGCCTTCGCTCGCCGGGGCTCTTCCACCTCGCCGCGCGTTCCGAAGACGATGTCCCACAACGGCGAACTGACCCCAAAGCGCTGTCCAGGGGTCTTGTAGTGATGCTGCATGTGATAGCGCTTCAGGTACTTCAGATACCCGGAGCGCATCGGCCAGTGATGCGTGGCGTAATGGATCATGTCATAGGCCAGATAGCCGAGGATGAAACCCGCGAATAGCGGCCCCACCCACCAGGGGGTGCCGAGAAGGATTCCGAAGGCCAGATAGAAGAGACCGTAGAAGACCGCAGCCATCGGGATGCTGACCACGGGGGGCATTACCAGACGCGTCTTGCACTGCGGCTGGTAGTGATGCACCCCGTGAAACAGAAAGAAGACCCTTTGCAGGCCGGGCGTCTTCGCATGATAGTGAAAGATGAAGCGGTGCACAACGTACTCGGTCAGCGTCCAGATGAAGACGCCCAGGAGCGCTCCGAGGAGCATCCGGACCCACGGTGCACCCACCGGCGACTGCACGGCCGCGCGCCAGAGAAAGACGAGCGCGACCGGAAGCCAGATGATCACGACAACCGCCGGGCTGATGTGTGTGAAGAATTCAAGGAAATTCGATTTGAAAAGACGGACAGGGACGTCACTGTGATTGATCTCTAATCGCGCCGTGTGCGCCATGCAGACCTCCGAGTCATCGAATCATGAGAAGAATCAGCGAATGGTAACCAGAACCTGACCACCCGCGACCTGCGCGCCGGGTTCTACGCGGACTTCGTGAACGGTC
>FWPV01007097.1_pt1 | contig 20699 bp, 24 predicted proteins | sample 2228371 | NCBI WGS metagenome assembly FWPV01 (sample SAMEA103939776, study PRJEB20133) | metagenome | reverse complement strand
ACCTTGACCATAGCGTCGTGGAAGTGCGGCGGGCCGTAGAGCGAGGTGGCGATCCAGTCGACACCGAGCGTCTTCAGGCGCTTCGCTGCCTCGCGGTCGATCATCGTGGCGTTCGTGGAGATGACGACGTGCATCCCGCCGGCGCGGGCGCGCTCGAGGATCTCCCAGAAGTTCTTGCGCATCATCGGCTCGCCACCGCTCATGAACAGGACGGGGACACCGGCGTCGACCATCTGGTCGATGATCGCGATGGCCTCCTCGTCGGTGAGCTGCTCTGGCTTGGCATGACCGTCAGCCGCCATGTAGCAGTGCTCGCACAGCAGGTTGCAGCGGTTCGTGATGTTCCAGATGACCTCACTAGGACGGCCGAGCCGGACGGCCTTCTGGGCCTTGTCCTCGACCTCGGTGAGCGGACCGTCGAAGAACAGCGAGCGGACGTGCGCCATGACGTGCCTCCTGTGCCGGCAGGCCCCGCATTGGGGGCGAGATACCCATGCTCCGAGTGTACGCAAGCGGCCGGCCAATGTAACCGAATGTAACAACTATGACCTGGGCTTCGGTGAGCGGCGAGCGGCGAGATGCGCCCTAACTTGACCGGAGTCATGTCGTCGCGGCGAGGTCGCCCGTCATGCTCGCTGCGATCGATCCATGTGACTCTCCGTCGAAGAAGGTGCACCGATGAGCGAAGCAGCACTCGCAACGTCTCCTGCGACCGGCACCCCACGAGTCGATGTGTCCGAGCACGACACGCCGAGAATCTCCGATACCTATGCGGTGTCGTACGCGTTCATGCTGCTGTTCCTCGTGCCCGGGGTGCTCTCGATCGCCCGGCTGCCGTTTCGCACGTACACGTTCGCGTACGTCTCGCTCGTGACGGTGCCGTTCGTGCCGGGGCTCGCGCTCACGTTCCTGACCGATAGCCGCGACCCGCTCCTCGCCGTGCTCAAGCGCATCGCGATCCTGACGCCGCTGATCGTCGTGAGCGGCGTGTCGGTGATGTTCCTGAGCACGTTCCTGCTCGTGCCCATCAACTCGTTCCTTGGGCCTGAGTACCGTGCGGTCACGACACCGATCGCCGGCGCCATCCTGGTCGCGCTCGTGACGCCGCTGGTGATGGCGATCTGGCGGCGGCTGCGCGCCCCGCTGGATGGCCGAGCGGTTTTCCAGGTGCTCGCCATGACCGCGGCGTTGGTGTTGGCGGCCATCGTCGTCTACCTGAGCGTCTTCGAGGTCGGGCGCCTGGGCGAGATCGCCGAGGCCGCACGCAAGGACCTCGTCATCTACATCATCGGCGGGCTGGTGTGGTACCTGCCGTCGTTCGGCATCTCGGCCGGAGTCTGGCGTCGCCTCGGGCTTGTGTAGGGCGAGCGGGCAGGCGCAACGGCGAGCCCCTGAGCTGGCCGGTCGGGTCCTCCGTGGGTCAGTAGTGGTATCGGAGCTGCGCGATACGAAGGTCGTCGTCTTCGACCTTGTACACGATCCGGTGGGTGTCATCGATGCGGCGTGACCAGTAGCCGGACAGGGCGTGCTTCAGCGGCTCCGGCTTCCCGATGCCTTCGAACGGCGCACGTTGGATGTCGCGGATCAGAGTGTTGATGCGCGCTAGCGACTTGCGGTCGGTCTTCTGCCAGTAGAGATAGTCCTCCCACGCGTGCTCAGAGAAGACGAGCCTCATTCGACGAGCTCGCGCTCGGTGCCAGCTCCGGACTCGAGTTCGAGGATGGATTCGAGCAGGCGCTGGGCGTTTCTATGAGAGCGCAGCAGGTGCGACGTCTCCTCAAGCGCCTCGTAATCCTCGAGCGAGATCATGACGACTGAGGCGCGGGACTTGCGCGTCACGATGATGGGAGTGTGGTCCTCGCAGACCCGATCCATCTGCTCTGCTAGGTTTGCTCGCAGCGTAGTGTAGGCGATGGCGTCCATTCTTCCTCCGTACCAGTTGATATGTACAGGTAATGGTACAGGTTGGAGAATCGTCGCACAAGGTCGCCCAAGCCGATCCTGCCTACTACAGCCCGTTCAGCAGCGCTTGCATCGCCCACAGCACGCCCATCCCCACGACGAGCGTCGCGAGCACGTTCTTCGTCTTGAGCGCGACGAGGAGCGCGGCCACCGCCGCCACCGTGCGCTCCGGCGCGAACCCGTAGGCGCCCGTGGCGTCCTTCACGTACAGCGCATCGGGCACGACGAGCGCCGTCAGCGCCGCCACCGGCACGTGCTTCAGCAGCCGCTCGAGCCACGGCGGGTGCGGCACGTGCCCGTGCAGCATGATCGGGAAGCTTCGCATCGCCCACGTCCCCGCGGCGAGCACGACGATCAGAAGCCAGAACTGCGCGGCCGCGGTCACTCGCCGTCACCACCCTTCGCCACGTCGAGCCACGCGCCGTAGCCCATCCCCGCCAGCAGCGCGACGACGAGCCCGAGCTGCAGCGGCAGCAGCGGCACGAGCACCGCAGCGGCCACGCCAGTGACGAGCGCGACCCCCACCTGCTTGCGGTCCCTGACCGCGGGCGCGAGCATGGCGAGGAAGACGAGCGGCACCGCGAAGTCGAGTCCCCACTCGGTGGGGACGAGCGGCCCGAGCAGCGCGCCAGCGAGGTTCGAGAGCTGCCACACGCTCGCGAGCGCGATCCAGGCGCCCACGTAGTACGGCACGATGTCGATGTCGTCGCGATGGCGCCCCTTCGTCATCGTCGAGGCGTAGTTCTGATCGACGAGCATGTGGCCCAGGATCGGACGCAGCCATGCGGGCGTCTCGGCGAACACCGGGGCGATCGACGTGCTGTAGATGAACATGCGCGCGTTGACGATGAGCGCGGTGGCGAGCGCGACCCACAACGGGGCGCCGGTGTCGAACAGCGTGGTCGCGACGATCTGGGAGGCGCCTGCGTTCACGAGCAGCGACATCGCCATCGCCTCGACGACGCTGAAGCCGGTGTGGATCACGGCAGCGCCCGCCACGAGGCCGAACGGCACGATCCCGATGAGAATCGGGGCGATGTCGGCGACTCCTGCGACTGCGCTGCGTCTGCGGCGGCTCACGGTGCTCCTTCGCGCGGGGAGGGAGGTCCCGATGGTAGCACTGCGGATTCCGCGTATTCCGCACCGCGATGGGGCGAAATGGGGAGCGGCTAGGCGCGCTCGCCGGCGTCGAACTCGGCTCTCACGAGGTCTCGAATCTCGATCAGCCGCGGGAGCAGTCCGGGGAGTTCGTCAACGATGATCTCCTCGACAAGTCACCAGAGGACGCCTTCGTAGTGACGCACGATCCGGTCGCGGGTCTTCGCCATGGATGTCCACTTGACGTCCGAGAATCTCTCTCGGGTGGCGGGCGAGAGACCCTTTGCTGCCTCGCCCAAGACGAGCGAGTCCCACTGGGCCATCTCCTGTTCCTGACGCGACCGCTCAAGACCTCCCGGCCCCACGCGCTTCGAGGTCTCGATCAGGCGCTCGGCGGAGGTGATCATGTCATCGAGCAGCAGGGAGTCATCGCGCCGACCAGACATGGATGGCGTCCCTCCTCACGCGAGACCGTAGGCGGTCGCGAAGCACGTGCTCCTCAACCATGTCGACCTTGCGACCCAGAATCGACTCAAAGAAGTCGATCGGCTCGAAATAGGCGAATCCCCGAGGGCGCTCGGTGAATTCCACCAGCAGGTCGACGTCGCTCTCGGGCGTCTGCTCGCCATGCGCGAACGAGCCGAACACCGCGATACGGTCGATGTGGAAGCGATCGCGGAACTCGTCGCCGTTGGCGCGGATGCGCGCGACCACCTCGCCCAAGTCGCGCACGGGAGCGATCGTAGACGTGGTGTCGTAGGCGGCCGGGGCCTCGGCGGCCAAGGGCAGCGGCTGCGGCAGCTCGTAGTCGAGCGCCCGTGCGACCGCGTCGATGCGCTCCAGGCTCGCCGTTCGGTACGCGCTCGCCTCCCACCGGGCGACCTGCTGCTGGCGCACGCCGAGCCGCTCGCCGAGCTTGCGCTGGGACAGACCGCACGAGCGGCGCGCGCGCACGAGGTCGGCACCGATGTCGAGAATCGTCGTCATGTCAGACCGATGGTACAACATCAAGGTAGTGAATAACAACGCGAAAGTAGTAGATGGCGCGTGATGCGAAATGTACGCAAGCACATGCTTGACAGGCACGGGCACGACCTCTAGAGTGCAAGCGAGCACTTGCACGCGAGATGCCAGCGTCAGAGAGGACACCGATGAGCGCAGCGACCGACACCGCGGAGCGGATCGTCTCCGCAGCGGCCGAGCTGTTCGCCGAGCGCGGCTACGCGGCGACCACCACTAAAGCGATCGCCGAGCGTGCCGGCGTGAACGAGGTCACGCTCTTCCGCACCTTCGAGAACAAGGCGGGCGTACTGAAGGCCCTCGGGGCGCGCTTCGCAGAGAAGTCGGCACAGCGGGCGATGGCCGAGCTTCCCGACCCGGACGATGCCCGGGCCACGCTCCTCGCACTCGCTCGCAACGAGATCGCCGAGTCGCTCGACAACGGCGGCGTGGCGCTCCGGCTCGCGTTCGACGCGAAGAGCGTGCCCGAGGTCGCTGAGCTCGTCGGCGAGGGTCCTGCGCGCAATCTCGAAGCTTTGGCGGTGTACATGGCCGATGCCCAACGTTCAGGCCAGCTGCGTGACGACATCGACGCTCTCGTCCTCGCCGAGGCGTTCTCGACGCTCACGTCGTCGTTCGTCATGTTCCGCATGATCATCGGTGTGCTCGACCCGCCTGCCGACGCGATGACTGACGCGAGTGTGGAGCAGCTGTTCGATGTCTTCTGGTCGGGCGCGGCCGCACGGAAGGAGTGACGATGGGCGAGGGGATGACACGGCGGAGGTTTCTCGCCCTCGGTGTGACTGCGGTCGGGACCGTGGCGGCGGGAGGCGGGCTCGTGACGGCAGCGACGTACGCGCCGGAGGCACCGATGGAGAGCTACTCGATGGGAGACGGGACGATGAAGGCACTGGTGGTCTACGGGACGAAGTCGGGATGCACCGAAGGCATCGCGAAGAAGATCGGCGAGACACTCGCCGCGGCCGGCGCGACGGTCGACGTTCGGCCAGCGTCGGAGGCAGGCTCGCCCGACGGTTACGACGCCGTGATCGTGGGGTCGGGCGTGCGCGCAGGCACCTGGCACGAAGCCGCCCGCACGTGGGTCGAGGCGAACACCAGCGCGCTCAAAGCCGTGCCGGTCGCGCTGTTCACGTGCGGGCTCACGACCGCGAACGCTCCCGAGAAGGTCGCCGAGGTGCGCGCCTACACCGATCCGCTGTTGGAAGCGACGGGTCTGGAGCCCGTCGACGTGGGGGTGTTCGCCGGCTGGAACGAGCCGAAACGGTTCAGCTTCGTCGAGCGCACGATCATGAAACTCATGAAGGCGCCCGAAGGCGACTTCCGCGACTTCGACGCGATCGCGGCGTGGACCGATGAGGTCGCCGGGAAGCTCGCCGCTGCATAGAGCGCATCGAAGACTGACCGCGGGGCGCGAGCGTCCCGCGAACGATGAGAAAGGGTGGATGTGGTGAAGACGAGAAGATACGGGGGCATCGTCGCCCTGTGCGTGGCGATCGCGCTCGTGGCAGGCGTGGCGGCGGGAGCCGGCGTGTTTCTGCGCGGTGACGGCTCGACCGCGACCGGCACGAGCATCAGGGGCGAGCAGTACCAGTACGCAACGACCGGCGTCTACCGCTGGAACGCTGAGAGGATCGTGGCTGAGGGAGTCGGTTGGGACGTCCTGACGCTGTTCGTCGCGGTTCCGATGTTGCTGCTCGCGCTTCCGGGCGTGGCTCGTGGATCGCTGCGTTCGCGGCTGCTGGCCATCGGGGTGCTCGGCTACCTGTGGTACCAGTACCTGATGTACGCGATGTTCTGGGCGCTCGGGCCGCTGTTCCCCGTGTTCATCGTGCTGTTCCCGGCCTGTGCCGCGGCGATCGTCTGGATCGTGACCACGATCGACGTGAGCTCGCTGCCTGCGGCTTTCGGTGAGAGGCTGCCGCGCCACGCCATGGCGGGCTTCAGCTTCTTCATAGGCGGCATGCTCGTCCTGATGTGGTCGCAGCGCATCGCCACCGGGCTCTCCGGCGACTTGGCGGGCGCGGGTCTGCTCGGCTCGACGACGCTGTCGGTGCAGGCGCTCGATCTCGGCGTCATCGTGCCGCTGGCCATCGTGACTGGTGTGACCGCGCTCAAGCGCATGCCGGTCAGCTACCTGCTCGTGCCGGCGTTCGCGGTGAAGGGTGTCAGCATGTCAGCGGCGATCTGCGCCATGCTGGTCTCCGCGTGGATGGTCGAGGGCGCGCTCGAGGTGGGTCCCTTCGCGCTGTTCGGCGGAGCGACTCTCGTGGCGGGCGGTCTCGCGTGGGCGAGCCTGCGTCATGCGCCGGGGGCAGTGGACGCCGTGCCGACGGCCAGCGATCCGGCAGCGGGCAGCACTCAGACCGCGGGAGCGTAGAGGTGCGCGACGTAGGTAAGGTACCCAGCCAGCAGCAGACCCCCGAAGAGGCGCCCCACCCGACCGCGGACCAGTAGCCCGCCGGCCGCGACGGTCGAGAAGGCGAGCATGACCGGGATGTCGAATCGCGCCATCTGCACGGGGATCTCGAGCGGAGCGACCGTTGCAGTCAGGCCGAGAATCGACAAGACGTTGAAGATGTTGGATCCGAGCACATTGCCCACGGCGACGTCAGGGTGCCCCCGGTACGCTGCGGTGACGGAGGTCGCGAGCTCCGGCAGCGAGGTGCCGAGTGCGACCACAGTGAGGCCGACCACGGCGTCGGGTACGCCGAGGGTCGAGGCGATCTCGGTGGCTCCGGTGATCAGCCAGTCGGCTCCGAGGACGAGCGCGAGCAGTCCGCCTCCCAGTTGGGTGGCCGAGACGCTCCAGGATACGCGCGAGGGGAACTCGGCGGCCTCCTCGGCGTGCCAGTCTGTCGCTTGGGTACCCGCATTGACCTCGTGGCGGTAGCTTAGGGTGATGTAGGCGGCGAGCGCCGCGACCATGAGGGCACCGACCCACGCGGGAATCACGCCGATGATCCCGAGGGGGACCAGCAGTGCCGAGGATCCGAGCGCCACGAGTGCGTCTGTGCGGATGTCATCGCGGTCGAAGGCGAACGGCTTGACGAGTGCAGCAGCGCCGAGAATGAGGGCGATGTTGGCGGTGTTGGAGCCGACGACATTGCCGACCGCGATTCCGGGGTTTCCTGCAAACGCCGAGCGCAGCGACACCAAAAGCTCCGGCGCGGAAGTGCAGAACGCCACGACTGTCAGGCCGACGAGCAGCGGTGAGATCCCCATGCGGCGCGAGATCGCAACGGCGCCGCGCACCAATAACTCGCCGCCTGCGAACAGCGCGACGAAGCCGGCGATGGTGAGAAGGCAGGCCATGGTGACATGGTGCCACAGGGAGCACCCATATCGGCGTCGTGATGTGGTGGATCGCGGCGGGTCTGGCGCCCGGCCTGTCGGTTCCGCTCGATGACGCTGAAGACGCCGCGCTGCATGACGTCGAGCTGCGCCGCGCCGTCGCGGCGCAGTCGGTGCGGCCTCAGCGCAGCGGCGGGTCTGAGAGCACGGCGACGTCGCCGGTCCGCACCGGGTCGCGGTACAGGTCGGCGCCGATGCGATCGAATCCCGCCACGCTCACACGCCCGCCCAAGCGCGATGCGATGCGCGCGAGGAGGTCGTCAGCGGACACGGGCGCGTCCGTGCCGAGCACGATGATCTCGCGATGCACCCCCACGGGTCCGCCTGCAGAGAGCCCGACCGCGAACACCCACACGTGGCGAAACGTGTTGGCGAGTGTCCGGTGCAGCACGCGGAACGGCTTGCTGCGATCGCCTGCGACCGACCCGTGCATGTTGTAGGCGAGGACCCCGCCGTCGGCGAGACGGCCGAACGCGAGTCTGGCGAACTGCTCGGTCCGCAGCGGGACCGGGACCGCTTCGTCGTCGAACGCGTCCACGATGATGATGTCGTAGGTGGTGGTCGCGGCTTCGAGGAACGCCCGCCCGTCGCCGACGTGCACGGCGATGCGCTCATCGTCCGGCAGCGCGAAGTGGGTGCGAGCCAGCTCCGCCACCCGCGGCTCGAGCTCCACTGTGTCGATCACGAGCGCGGGGTGGTCGCGCCATAGCTGCTTCACCACCGTGCCGCCGCCCAGGCCGATCACGAGCGCGCGGCGCGGCTCGGGCACGATCGCGACCGTGGCGTGCAGGTAGGCTGGGTAGTCGAAGTCGGTCTCGAACGGCGCATCCAGGTACATCGACGACTGCTCGATGCGCCCGATCCGGAGCGTGCGGATGGCGCCCTTCTCGATGACGCGGATGTCAGGGGTGTCGGTCATGATGGGGCGAGTATAGGGCGCGCGGGAGCCGGCGCGCGGATGGCGGCCCGCGGGCTGCGGTCGCACGCGCTGCGGTGCCACTCGCGCTGCGGTGACACTTGCGCTGCGGGTATCACCTACCTGCGGTCACCCTGCGGGCGTGTCCGCTCGACTACGACGAAACGGGGGTCCTCCATGACCGAGCCGCTCGAGGGAATGCTCATCGCCAAGGACGACGCTGAGCTGCGGCTGCTGCCGGCGATGGCGAACCGCCACGGGCTCGTCGCCGGAGCCACCGGCACGGGAAAGACGGTGACGCTCCAGGTCCTCGCCGAGGCGTTCTCGCGCATCGGGGTCCCGGTGTTCGCGGCCGACATCAAGGGCGACCTGTCCGGCATCTCGCAGCCTGGCGGCGACAACCCCAAGGTCGCCGAGCGCATCGAGATGCTCGGGCTCGGCGAGTGGGGCTTCGACGGCACGCCGGTGATGTTCTGGGACGTCTTCGGCGAGCAGGGACACCCGGTCCGCACGACCGTGACCGAGGTTGGGCCGCTGCTTCTCGGCCGCATGCTCAACTTGAACGAGATCCAGGAGGCGGTGCTGACCGTCGCCTTCCGCGTGGCCGACGACAACGGCCTTTTGCTGCTCGACCTCAAGGACCTCCGCGCCATGCTCAAGTTCGTGGCGGACAACGCGAGCGAGATCGGCACCACGTACGGCAACGGGTCGGCGGCGAGCATCGGGGCGATCCAGCGCTCGCTGCTCGCGCTCGAGGAGGAGGGCGGCGACCGCTTCTTCGGCGAGCCGGCGCTCGACCTGTTCGACTTCATGCAGGTGGACGCGGACGGTCGCGGCTACGTGAACATCCTGGCGGCCGATCGCCTCATGCAGTCGCCGCGCGCGTACTCGACGATGCTGCTATGGCTGCTCTCCGAGCTCTTCGAGCGGCTGCCCGAGGCCGGCGACCTGGCCAAACCCAAGCTCGTCTTCTTCTTCGACGAGGCGCATCTGCTGTTCACGGACTCGCCGCCCGCACTGCTCACCAAAATCGAGCAGGTCGTGCGGCTCATCCGCAGCAAGGGCGTGGGTGTCTACTTCGTGACGCAGAACCCCATCGACATCCCCGACACCGTGCTCGGCCAGCTGGGCAACAAGTTCCAGCACGCTCTGCGCGCCTTCACGCCGCGCGAGCAGAAAGCGGTCAAGGCGATGGCGGAGACGTTCCGCCCGAACCCGGCCGTCGACGTCGAGGCTGCGGTGACCGACCTCAAGGTGGGCGAAGCGCTCGTGAGTGTGCTCTCGGCCGACGGCAATCCCGAGCCGGTCCGCCGCGCGTTCATCGTGCCGCCCCACGGGCGCATCGGCGCGATAACGCCCGAGCAGAGGGCGGCCGTGCGGGCCGCGTCGCTCGTCGCAGGGCACTACGAGGCCGCGGTCGATCGCGAGAGCGCGCACGAGGTGCTGGTCGCGCGCGCGAAGGCGGCAGCTGAGGCCGCCGCCGAAGCCGCGGCGAAGCCGGCCGCGATGCCGGGTACGGCGCCGGCGCCCGGATCCGCGCCGGCGGCGGGCAACCCGCTCGGCGACATCCTGTTCGGCAGCACCGGACCGCGCGGAGGGCGGCGCGAGGGGCTGCTCGAAGCGATGGGCAAGAGCGCGGTGCGGGCGATGGGCAGCCAGGTCGGCCGCCAGATCGTGCGCGGCGTGCTCGGCACCGTCATCAGCGTGGCGGGTGCCAAGACGGTGTCGCGTCGCAGGTGAGGCGGCTTGCGCCTGGACAGTCGGACCGGGTTGCTGGATGCTGCGCCACGCTGCGCCTTAGCGTGGAAGACGTGACCATCACCGTGCGACCGCTCAGCATCTCCAGGGCTGCCGCATGGTTGACCGTGTGCGATACGTCGCAGCTCCGATCGATGCCGTCTAACTCGACGTGGAGCACCGTGTCGGTCCACGCTGCGTGAACTCCGGCCACCGGACCGCCGGCCGCCAGAGCAACGGCCTCGGACAATCGTACGACAGCGGCGACCCAGAGCGCCCTCGTCCGTCCATGTGGGCCGAGGAGGGCAAGCGACTCCGCAGAAGGCTCCCGGTCGCAAGCGTAGCAGGCGGCGACTTCAGCGACTGCGGCGTCCGTGGTCGCGAGGTCGTCGAGCGCCATGCGCAGCAGAAGCCGGGCGCTCGACCCCCACAGACCCGAGGCCCGGATGCACGTCAGACCTGCGACGGCGTGGGGCACCACTGCGCTGTTGCAATCGAGGAGACCATGAAGACCGGATAGTCGCTCGAAGAGTCGCGAGGCTAGGGCTGCCGTGGTGTCGATGACAGGATTCGACGCTGCCGGCGCAGCCTCGTGGCTGAGCATGGGGGCGAAGGCAGCGTGAAGACGGGTCGCCGTTGGCACGCTTCTCCTCCTCGATCGAAGGGCCAGCCGCAAGGACGCGGGAGACGTACGGCCGGGATTCATGCTGCGGCGTCCTCGCGGTCATCATGCTGCATCGGACGGGCCAGGAGGAAGACCGATTCGGACGAAGCAACAAGAGTGGTCACGAATTGATACAGCCCGTTAGCGAACGCCGTGACGCTTCATGGTCGTGTCACGAACGCGTAAGAACTTTTTTGCTGCTTCAGTACGCCACTGCAACCACCCGAACGCGCTTTCGGTGTCAAATCGACGCGGGCGCGCCGCGCTTCTTCTCATCTTCGCGAGGAAAGGGGCCTTACGTGGCACGAGTGGACCTGCATGTGCACTCACGGCACTCAGACCGCCCGTCTGACTGGTTCCTGAAGCGGATCGGGGCCGCCGAGTCCTACACCGACCCCGAGCATATCTACGCAACCGCTAAGGCGCGCGGCATGGATTTCGTGACACTCACGGATCACAACAGCATCGACGGGGCGATCGCCCTCAAACGCTCTCATCCCTCTGAGGTGATCGTCGGAGTGGAGTCGACAGTGTACTTCCCTGAAGACGGCTGCAAGTTCCACCTGCTCATCTGGGGCCTCGATGCCGAGCAGTTCGATCGGATCCAGGAACTGAGGGAGAACGTCTACCTGCTTCGGGACTACATTCGCGAGCAGGACCTCGCTCACTCGGTGGCCCACGCCACCTTCGCGATGAGCGACCGGCTCACAGTGGAGCACCTCGAGAAACTCGTGGTCCTGTTCGACACGTTCGAGGTGATCAACGGGTCACGCGCGGAGCGGCAGAACGTCTTGTGGCATCAGGCCCTCAGCAGGCTGACACCCCAGTCGGTCGCCCGCATGGCTCGTGAGCATCGCATCGAGCCGTTCGGAGAGCGACCATGGGTCAAGGGCTTCACAGGCGGCTCGGACGACCATGCCGGACTGCTCATCGGGAGAACGTGGACCAAAGCCGTTGCCGCATCGCCTTCCGAGTTCCTCGACCGGGTCAGAGGCAGGTCGACGGAGGCAGGCGGACGACACAACGACTATCGCACGCTCGCCTTCTCGATCTACAAGATCGCGTGCGATTTCTCGCAGGAAGGAAGGAGCGCCACGGCGCGTTCGTTGATGTCGACGGTTTCAGACACGTTGTTCGCAGACGAGGGGGCCAACCAAGGCTCGCTCTCCATCAAGGAGCGTGTGGCGGTCATGCGTATGCGCACGACGCCGCTCGGGTCAGCGGTCGCCGACCTCATCGATGAGCTGCGCGGCCGCCGCTCCTCGTCCCTTGAGACGCGCTTGGACGCGGCATACGACCGAATGGCGGATGTGGCTGACGAACTGCTGCTCATGCTGCTCGAGTCGGCGAAACGCCACGTCCAGCAGGGTGACGTGCTCGCGCTCGTCCGTGATTTCTCAGCTGCCTTGCCGGCGGCGTTTGTGGCCGCACCGTTTCTCACTACGATGAGCATGCTTCACAAGGGACGCGGGCTTTCTGAGGCCATCAGGTCCAGGTTCGAGCTCGATGAGCGGCGCGGATCTCCTAGGGTGCTGTGGTTCTCCGATACGCTCGACGACCTGAACGGCGTCTCGGTGACGCTGAGGTCGATTCTGCGCGAGGCCCGCAAGCGCGGCCACGACATCCGGCTTGCGGGTTGCCTTCCGGCCGACGGGGACGCGACCGGTGTCCTGTCGCTGCCGTGGACGATGGAGACGGGACTCTCCTTCTACGAGCGTCAGAAGATACGAATGCCCTCAGTACTTCGGGCCTTGCGCCTAATACAGGAACATAGCCCGGACGTGATCGTCGTGTCGACTCCAGGCCCCGTGGGTGTGGTCGGACTTCTGGCGGCTCGGCTGCTCGACGTGCCTTGCGCGGCCGTGTACCACACGGATTTCGCAGCTCAGCTCAGGCGTATAGCCGGTGAAGAGGCGCCCGATTCGCTCGTCGAAGCGTTCGTGATGTGGTTCTACGGCCAGTTCGATCGGGTGCTTGCCGCTTCATCGGAGTATGAGAGGCTCTTGTGCGACCGCGGCCTGCCCAGACAGCGGGTCGGGGTCTTTCGCAGAGGCGTCGATGCTGTGCGGTTCATGCCGCGGCCTGATGAACGGGATGCTCTGAGGCGTCTGCACGGCTGGTCCGAAAGGTTCGTCTATCTGTACGCCGGCCGTCTCTCCAAGGACAAGGACCTGGACCTGCTGCTCGACGCGCATGAGCTCGTTGTCCGTGAGGTAGACGGAGCGACTCTCGTGTTGGCCGACGATGGGCCCGATCGTGAGCGTATCGCCGATCGTGCGTCCGACCTCGAGGGCGTCATGTTGACCGGACGTCTTGAGCAGCCTGAACTCGCGTCACTCTACGCGGCGGCGGACCTCTTCGTGTTCCCAAGCGTGACCGATACGTTCGGCATGGCAGTACTTGAGGCGCAGGCGACGGGTCTGCCGGGGCTTGTCAGCGGTGTGGGCGGTCCCAAGCAGGTGATAGTCCCGGGGCGAAGCGGCTACATCGTTGGCGCTCAAAGCCCGCATGCGTGGGCTGAAGCCATCGCTCACCTGATCCGTTTGCGACGTGACGAACCCGACCACTACAGACGCTTGTCGTCCGCCGCACGGGCGAACGCCCTGGGGTATTCCTGGGATGCAGTCTTTGCTGACCTGCTCGGTTCCCCGTGCCGTGGGTATGAGCACAGCATGGGCGACGTACTGGCGCAGGCGCCAGCGGGCGTGTGGCGTTAGGCTCGCGCGAAGTCAGAGGTGCGCGGGAAGGACCTGCCGTGAATCCGAAGTTCATCATTCCCGGCGTGGAAGCGAGCACGCCGCTCGGCGTCGCCGCGCCGGCGATGATCCTTGCCAAGGCCAAGCCGCTGTTCGACTTGGAAGAGGCTGCGACCGGGGGCGCTGACATGGACGCGGTCCACGACATGCGCGTGGCCTCACGACGGTTGCGCGAGGTCATGCGCCTGCTTGAGCCGCTCTACCCCGGTCGTGAGTTCAGCGCGTGGTACAGGCGCGTGCGACGGGTCACGCGCGCACTCGGACCTGTGCGCGACTCCGATGTCTTCATCGACGAGTTCTCGCGCCTAGCTGGCGACCTGGGTGATGGCGGGCGCCGGTGCGTCGCCTTCATGGTCGGCTACCGGATGGGCCAACGCGAGCACGAACTCGCACGCCTCGATCAGGAACTAAAGCGCCTCGACCTCGCGAAGCGTCGCCGGGACCTCGAGAAGGTGGCGCGCTCGCTCCAGAGCAGTCCGGAGGCCACACGCCCGCTATCGGATTACGCGCACGCGGCGGTCGCGCAGCGGGCGGCGGTCGTATTCGGTGCACAGCCCTCGGCGCTGCTGGAAGAACGGGTGCTCGAGCAGCATGCGCTGCGTATCGACTACAAGCGGCTGCGCTATGCCGTCGAGGCGTTCGCCCCGTGTTACAGAGACGCCTTCGATGACCTGCATGAGACACTGACGGCGTTCCAAGACACGCTGGGCGAGCTGCACGACGTGCACGTCTTCCTCGATATGCTGAAAGACCCGGAACGGGTGGCGTCTGCGAAGCGTGCCGGCGTGTCTTCCGAAGACATCGCCGAGGTGACCGAACTGCTCGACGCCCGGGCTCACGCGCACTTCGTGCGCTTCACCGAGCTCGTCGCGGCGCACCCGGCAGAACGGCTGCTGCCTGAACTTCTGCTGCCGTTGACGGTCGTGACCGAGACGATGCTCTCTGAGCAAGCGGCCACCGAGTCGACCATCGACGAGGATGACGCCGCTGAGCCGCCGGTCGTCGATGCACGCGTAGTAGACCCGCCGTCTGCCTTCTTCGCGACCGCTCCCGACGACCCGCCCATCGTCGGACCGGTGGTGGTTGGAGACGAGCCGTGGGCGAGGCCTGGCGACGCGGAGTGCGAGGTCTCCTCGTGAGACTTCTGCAAGCCATCGACATCGGGTCCAACTCCGTCCGCTCGATCATCGTCGAGGTGCCGGTTGGCGGTTCGCATCGGGTGGTCGACGATGAGCGAGCCATGACACGGCTGGGCGCCGGGCTCGACGCGTCGGGAGCGCTCGACGAGGAGGCGGTCGAGCGCACGGTCGACGCGCTGCGCGCCATGATCGACATCGGCCGCGCGCGTGGTGTCGAAGAGGTGCGGGCGGTCGCCACCGAAGCGCTGCGGCGCGCATCCAACGGCGGGGAGGTCGTCCGCCGCCTAGCCGACGAGACGGGTGTCGAGGTCGAAGTCATCTCGCCCGAGGACGAGGCGCGTCTCGTGTGGCTCAGCGCCGCTCCGCTCGTCGCCGATGCGCCGTTCGCCGCCGCCGTCGACATCGGTGGCGGGTCGGTCGAGGTCGTCCAGGCGGTCGACGGTGAGATCGCGGCTATCTCATCGATGCGGCTCGGGGTTCGGCTGCTGGCCGAACGGTTCACTCGTGACGACCCCATCAGCGACGAGTCGTTCAAAGCGATGCGCAAGCACGTCCGCAAGGTGCTTCGGACCGAAGTCGGGCCGATCGCATCGAGTTCGGTGCGGCTCGTGGGCTCAGGTGGCACGGTCACGGCGATCGCCGCACTCGTGGCGGGGTCGAGGGGCCGGAGGTACGAGTCGCTGCATGGACTCGAGATCGCACGACCGGAGGTCATGCAGCTCCTCGCTCAGATGAGCCACAGCTCTGCCGCCTATCGTTCCAGGATGCCGGGGATGTCTGCTGACCGGGTTGACATCATCGTGCCCGGAATGATGTTGCTGGCCGAGGTGATGAAGGTGTTCGGCGCGACGCACGTCCTGGTCAACGCCAAGGGTTTTCGCGAAGGGATCGTGCTCGACACGTTGGCGAGCGACGGCGCGATCGGCTCACGCCATGACATCGCCAAGTCGGTCCGGGACTTGGGTGCGCGGTACCACTTCGACCGTGCCCACGCAGAGCAGGTCACCCGGCTCGCGCTGTCGATCTTCGACCAGTTGGCCGAACAGCTCGGGCTGGACCGGGCGACACGTCCGTTGCTCGAGTCGGCGGCACTTTTGCACGACGTAGGCTACTACGTAGCCTACGACCGGCACCACAAACACAGCTTCCACCTCATAGCGCACTCCGCGCTGCCCGGCTTCACGCAGCGTGAGCTCACGATGATCGCAGCGATCGCCCGCTACCACACCAAGGCGCTGCCGAAGCGGGGCCATGAAGCGTGGGCTGCGGTCGAGCCTGCTGACCGGGCGACCGTGCGCTCGCTCGCCTCGGTTTTGCGAATCGCCGATGGGCTCGACCGCGGACGTGGCGAACGCGTTGAGAGTGTGCGGGTCTACGATGACGGAGAGACGGTGCGTTTCATGGTTCACGGTTCGGGGGACCTGCACGCTGAGGCGTACGGCTTCGACAAGAAGAAGGATCTGTTCGAGGACACGTTCGGGCGTGCTGCAGTTCTCGAAGTCGCGAGCGAGTCAGGCGAGCTGTTCTGAGAACCCTCCGCTTCAGATGTGCTTGTGCCGCCCCATCAGCCTGTCCCAGACGCCAAGCGCCTTGAGCTGCTCGACGCGCGCACGCTGCGCGTCGAGCTCGGCGAGCAGCTTTTCGACGCGCTCCCGCTCCAGCTCGAGCGCCTTCTGCTGTTCGCGGGCTATCGCGCGCTCCCAGGCCACTTGCGCGAGCAGGTTCGCGCGGTCGGCTTCGAGGCGGCCGATCCGGGCCAGCGCCTCCGTTTCCGGGGAGGAGTCCGCTTCAGGCGCCGGTACGTCGCTGGAGGTCTTCGGAGGGTGTGCCGCCGCACGCGCGCGCAGTTCTGCGACGTCAGCCTCGGACAGAACGTAGCGTCCAGAGCCTTTCCCGCCCGCCCTTCGGGGCCGGATCGCACCTTCGGCGATGCGCGCGCGGATCCACTTGGGCGGGACACCGAGTGCGGCGGCCGCCTCCTTCATGCTCATGCTCTGCTTCGCCATGCCGAGCCCCTCTCGTGCCGTGTCGATGGTTTCGAGTGTAGCGCACGCGGGCACTCAGCGGGTTTCGCCAGAGATTCACAAACATGTCACCTTACCTGCGGAAATGTTCGCGTTACGGAGCGAATGGTGATAAACGTGCACCGACAGGTGTGCTTCAGGCGAGTCGAGGGGGTGCCGTCACATGGCCGAGAAGAAGGGTGCGAAGTCGAAGCGCGACAACAGTGAGTCGAAGAAGGGACCCAAGGTCAAGAAGCCGGGCAAGAAGGGACCCAAGGTCGAGAAGCCGGGCAAGAAGGGATCCAAGGTCGCTACGCGCCCGGTCTCTGAGGCTGGTTACCCGAATCTTGTCCTGTGCGCCGTCGACGCTGTGTTCATCCAGCGTGGCAGTCTGGCGGCAACGGGGCCTGTGTGTTCTCTGGTGGCTTTCGGTGGGTCGGCGAAGTGGAAGCCCGCGCCGCACAGCGCGAAGTTCACTACCGCCGATCTGGTCATGCGGCTCGACGGAGTCGGGGTGTCGCAGCTGGTCAGCGAGGTGTTCGGAAGCGATAGCAAAGCTCTCGGCTGTCCAGACCTGTCGCGCGCACAGGTCGTCGTCGAGCTGTGTCGCGGACTCGCTGATGCCGGAATCCTCACGAAAGCGGATGCGCGCGCTCCCGAGAACCGTGACGCTGTCATGACGGTGGCCCGCTCCACCCGCGGAATAGGCGCAGCCGGAGCCGCACGGCTCGTCGCACTGGCGCAGGAGTTCGAGTTCTCAGGCGCCCCTTGGCTGACGGCGCATTTCGCCGAGCTCCTGGGCCGCGAGGTCACCGCCTCAGAGGCGGACGCGCTTCTTGAGCGGGAGGCGGCCGAACGCGCCAAGTCGACGCGCGGGGTCAGCGTTCGTGACGTCGCGTTCGACATCTGGCGTTCCCGCGCGGGTTACTCGTCCAAGTTCCGCTGCGTGTGACGATGGCGCCGTACGGAACCGAGGTCGAACGGAAGTTCCTCGTGGTCGATGTCCCGTCGACCGTGGACTCCGCTCCGGCCTTGGCTGTGCGGCAAGGGTATCTCGCGGTATGCCGTGAGGCCGAGGTGCGCATTCGTGACGCAGGGGGTGAGTACACGCTCACGGTGAAGTCTGGCCACGGGATCGAGCGCGCCGAGACTGAGATCCCGCTGACGGCTGCGCAGTTCGAGCAGCTGTGGCCGGCGACTGCGGGCCACCGCATCGAGAAACTAAGGGTGCGGCTCGCACTCGAAGGCGGACTTGTGGCGGAGCTCGATCTGTACGGAGGTGCGCTTGAGGGGCTCAAGGTCGTGGAGGTCGAGTTCGCTTCTCGCGCAGACGCGGCCGCGTTTGTGCCGCCCCCGTGGTTCGGGGAGGACGTGAGCGAGGACCGCCGCTACAAGAACGCGGTGCTCGCGTCATCCGGGATGCCGCAAGACGATACGGCGCGCGCGATGGATGACTGATCGAATGGCCTCGTCAGCAGCCATGCGCAGATTCTCAGCGAGATGTCATCGCGCGTTCGCCGGAACTCCGCGAGCAGGTGCTCATCGTCCTCGTGCGCTCGCTCAGGGTCATCGAAGGGCCAGTGCAGCCATATCGTCTTGGCGGGCCAGACTATCGGACAGGCGCGATCAGCGGATGGGCAGACGGTGATGAGGTAGTCGGGCTGGACGCTGCCCACCAGGTCGAAGATGCTCGTACTCGTGAGAGACGACGTCTCACATCCGGACTCTTCGAGGACGCGGAGTGTGAGCGGATGGATGCCGCGTGGCCCGATGCCGGCGCTCAACACGTCCACGGTCCCTGACGTCTGGCGCCTCAGAAGGGCCTCGGCCATCTGGCTTCGGCATGAGTTCCCGGTGCCGACGAACAGCACTGTCGGCCGCATGCGTTCACACCTCCGCACAATCGATCATCCATACCCCAGCTGATGCCATCATGCGGCAGCTGGCCGGTCCGGTGGTTGCAGGCACGCAAAAAGAACTCGAAAACTTCGTCGTTTGACGTTCAAACAAACATTTGATTATATCGGTGCTGACATGGCGATCGAACTCCAGGACACCGACGCGTCTCTCCGCATGGTAGAAGCTCTCGCAGCGCTGGGCGACGAGCGGCGCTTCGCTGTCGTCGAGCTGCTCGCTGGCGGCGAGAGGTGCTTGTGCGAGATCTCGGCGGCACTCGGAATCTCCAACGCGCTCGCATCCCATCACGTCAAACGTCTGCGCACGGCGGGTATCGTTGTGACGCGCCGCGCGGGTGCATGGGTGCACTGCAAGCTCTCTACGCGCGCGCTTGCGTTCGTCGCGCGTCAACTCGACGAGCTGGCGGTCAGGAGCGCGAGCGTGAGGGCGGTCGTGTGCTGTGGTGCGGAGGAGCTGGAAACTGATGAGTGAGTGCTCTGGCAGCGGACCGCCGGCACCGGGGCCCCGCGATGGGTGCTGCAGCGGCGGATCGCCCGCGCTGGAACCCCGCCGCGTGTGTTGTGGCGAGGAGACGTCCGTCGAACCTGTGCTTTCGTGCTGTGGGGGTGCGGCGGCCATCCCCTGCGAGTACGGGCCCGAGCCCTACGTCACCGGCAAGCTCGAGACTCTTGCGGGACCTGTCAGACGTGTCACGACGACGCTCAGTCGCGACGACGTCCTCGGTGCGGTCCGCGTGCGTCTCGGTATCGGGCGAAACGACTACCGCGTTCGCCCGGGCCTGTATGCCGTGGGTGAGCCGGACGACACCGCGCCTGTGCTCGTCACGGGCAACTACAAGCTGACGTTCGATGCCGTCAGGCGCGAGCTCGGCGGTCTCGACGCATGGCTCCTCGTCGTCGATTCGAAAGGCGTCAACGTCTGGTGCTCGGCGGGCAAGGGCGTCTTCTCGACCGCTGAGGTCGTTCGCAGTATCCGCGACGCGCGTCTGGAGCAGGTCGTGAGTCATAGGCGCGTCGTGCTGCCGCAGCTCGCCGCGACGGGAGTCGCGGCGCACGAGGTACGCGCGGCCAGCGGGTTCTCGCCGGTCTGGGGGCCGGTGCGTGCGAGCGATCTGCCCGCGTTCCTCGACGCCGGCATGAAGGCCACGTCCCCGATGCGCCGGGTCCGGTTCGGACTCGCCGACCGCGCGAAGCTCGTCGGGGTCGAGGCGTCGGTGCTGTGGAGTCCGAAGGTCCTCGCCGCGCTCGGTGTGTTGGTGGCCGCCGGGTTCCTGGCGCCACGCTTCCTGCCGGTGAGCGGCTTGCCGTTCCTGACCGCGATGGTCGCCGGGGTTCTGGCGGTCGTGGCCGGCGCGGTCGTCGTGCCGCTCCTGCTGCCGTGGCTGCCCGGTCGCACGTTCTCGCTCAAAGGCGCGGTTGCCGGTGCGTTGCTCGTCGGCGGCGCGCTGACTGTGCTCACCGGTGGAGAGCTCCCGCTCGCTTCGTGGGGTCTGCTCGCGTCCGGGGTCGCGCTCGCGTCTTTCGTGGCGATGAACTTCACCGGGTCATCGACCTACACGTCGCCGTCGGGTGTGGAGTGGGAGATGCGGCGCGCGATCCCCTGTCAGGCAGGCGGAGCGACCGTCGGTTTGATACTGTTCATCGCTTCGTTCGTGACCGGGTAGGAGTGTCAGTCGTGGGTCGTCTGCGTTACATCGAGGACGTGGTCACGCTCGACTTCGACCCTGAGCGCTGCACTGGGTGTACTCAGTGCACGCTCGTGTGCCCTCACGGCGTGTTTGCGATGCGAGGCGAACGTGCGGTCATCGTCGACCGTGGCGCATGCATGGAGTGTGGCGCGTGCGCGAGGAATTGCGCCGCCGGCGCGATCACGCTGGAGCCTGGCGTGGGGTGTGCAGCGGCGATCATCAACGGCTGGATCCGGGGTACCGAGCCGAGCTGCGACTGCGCCTGAGGACGCGGCACGCGGGACCGCGTCCGGAGACTCGACGCAGGGCCGGAGCCATCATGCGAGGATGCCGTTGAGGTAGCTCGCCGCCTTCTGCCCGCTGTCTGGCGGTGGCGTCATCCCGAGCTCCCGTTGCAGGTGCTCGAGTTGCATGAGCTCGAACTCGGTCATGCGTACGTTCTGCCAGCG
>FWPV01007094.1_pt1 | contig 20700 bp, 17 predicted proteins | sample 2228371 | NCBI WGS metagenome assembly FWPV01 (sample SAMEA103939776, study PRJEB20133) | metagenome | reverse complement strand
CGTCAGCGTCGTCTTGCCATGGTCCACATGCCCGATCGTCCCAATATTCACATGGGGCTTCGTCCGCTCAAACTTGGCCATGCTTTATTGTTCTCCTGATGTTGGACGGGTGTCCAAACCCAACCTGTGTAGAGTAGCTTCCGGAAATCAGGCCGAAAACCTGCTTCCACCTGTATACAATAAAAGAGCCCACAATGGGACTTGAACCCATGGCCTCGCCCTTACCAAGGGCGTGCTCTACCAACTGAGCTATGTGGGCAGCTTTCGGTGGTATCTCTAGTGGGCCGGGCAGGAATCGAACCTGCGAAGGCTTCCGCCAGCGGATTTACAGTCCGCCCCCTTTGCCGCTCGGGACACCGACCCCTATGGACTTGTTAAGCAGGTTCCAAGCCGACGATGGGACTTGAACCCATAACCTAGCGCTTACAAGGCGCTTGCTCTGCCGATTGAGCTACGTCGGCGTGGCCTACATTGTACCACGACGTCTTCCGAGTATCTAGGGCGGACGTATCTCAATCAACTTTGCAGGCGGAATTCTAGCGAAATGGCAGGGCTTTGTCAACGGTTATCCGAGCAGGAATGGCCAGGTGCCCTGGTCGCTGCCAGCGCTTTTCCCTATACTATGGTATGCATCAGGCAGGGAGTCTGGCGTGAGCAGGGGAATCGCCGTGGGCGTGTTGAGGTTGTTTGCGACGCGGAGTCTGGCCGAACGCTACTTAGAGCGCGGTCTGGTCCATCTGGACAGGAAGCAGTATGAGGAAGCGCTGGCCGACCTGACTTCGGCAATTGTGGAAGAACCGTATAATGCTGAGCTTTACGCCACGCGGGGGTTTATCTACCTGGAATCGAACCGTCCGGAGTTCCTGGAGTACGCGCGAGCCGACTTCGATTACGCCCTGCAGCTTGACCCTACTCAGTGGGTAGCTCACTATTGCCGGGGCATGATTGCTTTCGCCGCGCAGGAATACAGGGAGGCGCTGGACTCCTTCGCGGCAGCTCATATTCATGTGCCCCTGCGACCGGAGATTAGCTACTATCTGGGGCTGTGCCACGCTTATCTTGAGGAACTGGAGGACGCCATCCGCGACATGGCAGCGGCCGTTGATCTGTTTCAGGCGCAGAACGACAGCCGTCAGCGTTACGCCAGGAGCTGGCTGCGCTTATTCAAGCAAGCCCAGCGTGGCCGTCCCGCCTTGCCCCGCGGACGGGCAACGCCCTGATCGGTGCTACCCGGAACGGAGTGGCAAAGTCGCCGGTCTCTGGCGTTGGAAGCGGCCTGACGGGAAGTTGCTCCCGGACTGACCGCGTGTTAAAACTTGCCGCGTGTTCGCCAGCATTGCTGCAGGCAGACTTCGTCCCGGCGGGAGGCATAGATGGCAGAGGTGCAATATCGCCCTCCAACCACTGAAGAAAGCGGGGATGGCCGTACCCGCCTTCGTCTTGATTCCGGGGTGATCATCGCCCGTTCTCCACGCACCGGGGATGTCCTGGGTCAAGTATCGGTTGCCACACCGTTGCAGGTGCGAACGGTCTTCGCCGAGGCCCGGCTTGGTCAGATCGCCTGGGAAGGGATCGGCGTCAGGCGGCGGCTGATCTTCCTTCGTGCGCTGCGCGACGCGCTGTACCGCCAGCGGGAACGTATCGTGAACACGCTGATGACCGAGCTGGGTAAAGTTCAGGCGGAAGCGCAGTTCGAGCACCTGGCGGTGATGGAGATGGTCGACTATTACCTCCGCGTTGGTGAGGAGGTGCTTGCCCCGGTGCCGGTCATGGTTCGGCTGCAACCGCACCGCCGCTTTGTGATTGAACGGCGGCCATTCGGGGTGGTGCTGGTTATTTCGCCCTGGAATTATCCCCTGTTTCTTTCTATAGGCCCGATTGCTGGCGCTCTGCTGGCTGGAAACAGTGTCGTTTATAAGCCGTCGGAATATGCCACGCAGATCGGTGAAGTCATCGCCGCGACGATTGCGGAAGCCGGTATCCCACCGGAAGTGTTTCACATCGTCCATGGCGATGGCCGCGTCGGCGCGGCCCTGATTGAAGCGCGTCCGGACAAGATCGCTTTTACGGGCAGTGTGCCAACCGGCAGGAAGATCGCTCAGGCTGCTGCGGCCAGACTGATCCCGACCACCCTGGAGTTAGGTGGTAAGGACGCTGCGCTTGTGCTGGAAGATGCGGACATTCCTCATACGGCCAGGGGAATCATCTGGGCCGGGATGTTCAACGCCGGGCAGACCTGCGCTTCTGTGGAACGGGTGATTGTCGTCCGCAAGGTCGCCGATCAGTTGCTGCATGAGATGAAGCGTGTTATCCAGGAACATCTGCTTGATGCCAGCGGGAGACCTGTGCTCTCCACCCTGGCCGCGGTGACAACGCCCTTTCAGATCGAGATTGTGGAGACGCAGGTCAAAGAGGCAGTAGCCGCCGGGGCGCGGATCGTGATCGGCGGTGAACGGCTATGGGATATCGGCCCGCAGTTCTATGCCCCGACTATCCTGGCTGATGTCACGCCGGAAATGCGTGTTTGTCGGGAGGAGACCTTTGGCCCTGTGGTGGCCGTTCTGGAGGCCGCCGACGAACAGGATGCCATCCGCCTGACCAACGACTCTTCCTTCGGTCTGACAGCCAGCGTGTGGACGCGAGATCGCCAGCGCGGCCTGCGGGTAGCCCGCCAGCTCAAGGTTGGGCACGTCTCGATCAACTCCCATCTGGTCATCAGCGGGATTTCCGAGGTGCCCTGGGGTGGCGTTAAGGAAAGTGGTTATGGACGTATGCACGGAGAAGAAGGTTTGCGGCAGATGACCTACTCGCAGACCGTTGATGTGGAACGGGTGCATCTCCCTGTTGAGCCGTTCTGGTATCCGTATAACTTCGCCAAGCTGGGTTTGGCCCGGCGACTGGTCGATGCGCTGTATGGGCCAACGCTCAAAGACCGGTTGCGGGCATTCCGGTTGCGGCAGTAAAGTTGTCGGCGGCATTTCGATCGGGTAGGAAACCCAGATGAAAGTGATCTTATTGTGGGAATCGCCAAGCGCACAGTTCGCGGGTTGATGTGGTCATACGTCGTGTATTTCGGCAGCCGCCTGTTTACATTGGTGAGCACGGCGGTGCTGGCGCGCCTGCTGGTGCCGGATGACTTCGGGCTGATCGGTTACGCCCTGCTGCTGTTGAATTTCATCGATGCTACCCAGGACTTCGGGATCAAGGACGCTCTGATCTATTCGTCGGAGCGTCAGAATGATACGGCGGACAGCGCCTTCCTGATGAACATCGGCATTGGCCTGCTGCAGTACGGCCTGGCCTTTGTGCTGGCGCCCCTCAGCCTGCATCTGGTTGACGATCCACGCATTGTGCCGATGTTGCGGGTGATGTCGTTGGCCTTTGTCTTTAACGCGCTGGGCAACACCCATGATGCCCTGCTGCAGAAGGAGTTACTGTTCAAGCAGCGCTATCTGCCGGATCTCTACTCGGCAGTTATCAAGGGCATTGCGGCGATCATTCTGGCTGCACTGGGCTTTGGGGTCTGGAGTCTGGTTTCCAGCCACGTGATCGGTGCTGCCGTCCGCATGTTTGGCAAGTGGATACTGTGTTCCTGGCGTCCGCGGTTCCGCTTCTTCATGGATCGGGCCAGGATGCTGTGGGGGTATGGTGTCTACATCCTGTTGTTCAATGTGCTGGGTGTGGCGCTGGAACAGGCCGATCAGATGTTTATCGGGCTGCTGCTGGGAGAGACGCAGCTCGGCTACTACTCTATAGCGGCACGGGTGCCGGAGATGATCCTGATCAACTTCAGCCTGGTGCTGACCAAAGTGATCTTCCCGGCCTACGCCAAGCTTAAGGAAGATCGGGGCAGGCTGATCGAGGGATTCCTGACCACGACCAAGTACACGGCGTTTGTGACAGTGCCAATCGGGCTGGGTATTGTCGCTATCGCTCCAGAGATGGTGCCGGTAGTCTTCGGCCCGCAGTGGGAGCCGGCCATCATCCTGGTTCAGGTACTGGCGCTGCTGGGCATGGTTGCCACGCTGCCCTGGAGCGCCGGGGACGTCTTCAAGGCGCTGGGTCGTCCGGACATTTCTACCAAGCTGTTGCTGATTGAAGGCCTCTACACGTTCCCGCTGATCTGGGTGATGACCAGCCGTACACCACTCGCGGTCACGGCTTCCTTTGCCAACCTCCTTGCCCTGATGATCACCACCGTTCTGCGGCTGGGATTAGCCAGTCGTTTCCTGGCGTTCAGTCCGCGCCGCTACATTGGCACCTTTCGTTCTGCCTTTGTGGGGGGCGGGATCATGTTCGTGGTGGTCATGCTGTGGCGCTCGCTGGTCAGCGAATGGTCTGCTCTTGCCATTCTGGCGACCACTATTCCCCTGGGTGGGCTGGTATACCTGGCGCTGCTGTGGGCGCTGGAACGGGATGAGGTTCTCAACGCCTGGGATATGATCTGGGGCGCACTGCGACGTTCACCTGGGCCAACGGTATCCAAAACGGTCGAGTTGTGATAGCCGCTCTCCGGATACTGTATAAGACTGAGGATCTCCGAATTTTCATTATCCTCTAACGGTACGACTATCCGTTGCCTGTTATAGTTGCCCTATAATCCTGAGTCTGAAAGGCAACGGAGATGAAGTCTGCCGGCCTTACTGTTACGCTCTCCCACCGGGGCGCCGACCTGGAGCGGCTGCGGGACGAGTGGTCTGCACTGATGGCCAGTGGTAGCACCGGCGGGGTCTTTATGACTCCGGAATGGGTATCTACCTATTGGCGTCATGCCTGTACCGGCGCCAGGTTGTGGCTGGTTCAGGTTCGGGATGCGGGTGGGCAGCTTGTTGGAATAGCTCCGCTGATGATTGCCCATCACCGCCCGTTGCCTTTCGGGGGCTTCAGGCTGCCTGCGCTTTCATGGCGGCAACTGCAGTTTATCGGCCCGATGGATGCGGCGGATCATCTGGACTTTGTCCTGGCTCGCGGGCGTGAGCCGGAGGTGCTGAACGCGATTCTGGCCCTGATCTGGCGCCATCGTTTTGAGTGGGATGTGTTGCACTTTTCCGGCATCACGGACGAATCGGCGACGCTTGGCCTCCTTCGTGGTTATGGCTGGCCCTGGCAGGAACCGGCGGCGGTTGTCTGTCCGGCTGTGCTTCTGCCACGTGACTGGGAGACCTTCTTCGCCTCGCTCAGCCGGGGCAAGCGGAAAGAACAGCGCCGGTACCTCCGTCAGCTTGATGAAGCGTATCCGGGGCGCTGGACGTGGCGTATTGAAACCGGGCCGGCGGCTATCGAGTCAACCCTGGATGCTTTGATGGCCTTTCACCAGGCCAAGTGGGAAAGCCGTAAACGGGCGGGGGCCTTTGCTGACGGGGCAACCATCGCCTTTCATCACGAGGTAGCGCAACGCTTTCATGAACGTGGCTGGTTGCGCCTGTACCGGCTGGATATCGATGGTCATCTGGCGGCGGCGCTATATACCATCTGGTATGATGGGCGAGTCCATGACTTCGCTTCCGGGCTGAACATGGCTTATGCGGATTACAGCCCGGGCCAGGTGCTGACGGAAATGTCCCTGCGGACAGCGATAGAAGCCGGGATGAGCCACTACGATTTCCTGCGCGGTGATGAGGAGTATAAATTCCGCTGGGGGGCGGAACCCCGGCTCAACTACACCCTGCACTGGATTGCCAGCCCGCACGCCCGCGGACTGCAGCTGGTTTTCAGGCTTCTGCGCCGGGCCTGGCAGACTGTCAAGCACCTGTTACCGGACGATCTGCGGCGGCGCCTGCGGGCACGGGCCAGGACATCCGGTGTCCCGGCTATTAAGTGAACTGGGGGGCAGTAAGGGTTATGTGGCGGTATGGTTTGCTGGGGATAGCTGCGCTGGGAATCGTGCTGCTGGGTTTTAGCCTGGCTGAGGTAGGCGGCGGGGAAGTCAGCGCCACAACCGATTTGCTGGCTGCTCCTCTGAACACGACCGGCTACGCCCGCGCTACCGGCCCTTACAACTGGCAGTTCCCCCGCGATCATGGCCCGCACCCTGACTTTCAGACCGAGTGGTGGTATTACACCGGCAACCTGGCCGACGAAAGCGGCCAGCGCTTTGGCTTTCAGTTCACGATCTTCCGGCGGGCTGTCGCTCCGACTGAGACTGAATCGGCTTCCGAATGGCGCACCAATCAGGTCTACATGGCACATTTCACCGTGACTGATGTCGCGGGGCAGGCGTTCCACCAGCACCAGCGTTTCAGCCGCGGCGGGGCCGGGCTGGCTGGCGCTACGACTGACCCTGTCTATCGGGTCTGGCTGGAAGACTGGCAGGTTGCGGCGGAGGATCCGGACGCACGCTATACGCGCATCCTCGCACAGGAGGGTGATGTGGCGATCGATCTGCGCCTGGAGCAGGTCAAACCGCCGGCCCTGCAGGGTGATGGCGGTCTCAGCCCCAAGAGCGATGAGCCGGGCAATGCCAGCTACTACTACTCCCTGTCTCGTCTGGTGACCGCCGGGACTATTGTTATTGGTGCGGAAACGTACCGCGTCCAGGGCGCCACGTGGATGGATCACGAGTTCAGCACCAGCGCCCTCGGCGAGGATGCCCGGGGTTGGGACTGGTTTGGTTTGCACCTTGACGATGACCGTGAACTGATGCTGGGGCGTATTCGCCTGCTGGATGGCGGTTATGAGCCGGTCTTTGGCGGTCTGGTGATCCTGCCGGATGGCAGTACACACCGGCTGGGGGCGGAGGACTTCAGCCTGACAGTCACGGATAGCTGGCTCAGCCCGCACACCGGCGCAACCTATCCCGCTGGCTGGGAGATTGTCATCCCGGACGCGGGTGATGGGCAGTCTCTGCGTCTGCGCCTGACACCGTTGCTGGCGGACCAGGAGTTGCGGGAGGGAATCGCCTACTGGGAAGGGGCAGTGCGCATCAGCGGCGATGTGACAGGCTACGGGTATGCAGAGTTGACCGGCTATGCCGGTACGATGAATGGGCGCTTCTGATCGGGTGAGGTTGGAGGGAATGATTGGTAAAACGGTGCTGATCACCGGAGGGACTTCCGGGATCGGGGTGGAAACGGCGCGGGCGTTGGCTGGACTGGGCGCCAGCGTGGTGATCGTAAGCCGTAATGAGGCGCGTTGCGCAACGGTCGTGGAACAGCTCAGGGCCGAGACAGACAATCCTCAGGTGGCGTATATTGCAGCTGATCTCTCGTCGCTGGCGGGTATTCGCGCGGCGGCGCAGCAGTTTCTGAACAGTCATGACCGGCTTGATGTGCTGATCAATAACGCTGGCGGGATTTTCATGTCCAGGCAGGTCAGCGCCGATGGTCTGGAGATGACCTTTGCGTTGAACCATATGGGCTACTTTTTGCTCACAACGTTGCTGCTGGAGGTATTACAGACCAGCGCACCGGCCCGTGTGGTGAACGTTTCTTCGAACGCTCATCGCGGCGCTACGCTGGACCTGACCGACCTGCAAATGGAAAAGCGCTACAGCGGCTTTGCCGCTTATGCACGATCCAAGCTGATGAACATCCTGTTCACGTATGAGCTGGCCCGGCGGTTGGAAGGCACAGGAGTCACGGCTAACGCTCTGCATCCCGGATTTGTGGCGACCAGTTTCGGGCTGAACAATGGATCGCCGTGGCGGGAACTGATCAGGTTGACACAACGCTTCGGCCTGACTCCGGCGGCAGGGGCCAGGACATCGATCTTTCTGGCGTCCTCTCCGGCTATGGCGGGCGTGACCGGGCGCTACTTTGTGCGGGAGCGTGAGGTTCGGTCGAGTCCGATCACGTACGACCGGGAGCTGGCGGCCCGCCTGTGGGAGGTTAGCGCTGCTCTGGCCGGTCTGCGCGAAGGCTCGCCGGTGACGTTGCCCGGCCTGATCGGCGGATCGCAGGCGGCGTGAGGGAAAAGGAACGGGCAGGCTGCTGAGCCTGCCCGCTTTTATAAGTCACTGCACCGGTCAGCGCTTATTGCAGGAAGCTACGCAGACGGCGGGAGCGGCGCGGATGGCGCAACCGCCGCAGGGCCTTCCCCTCGATCTGGCGGATGCGTTCGCGGGTCAGGCCGAACTTCTGCCCGACTTCCTCCAGCGTGTAGCATTCGCCGTTGTGCAGGCCAAAGCGCAGACGGAGGATGCGCGCCTCACGGGGAGTCAGGGTACTCAGGACGGCTTCCACTTCCTCCCGCAGGAGGTTATTGCTGACGCTCTGCGTGGGGGTAGGGGTGGTATCGTCCTCAATGAAGCTACCCAGTTCGGAGTCTTCCTCTTCGCCGACCGGACGTTCCAGGCTCAGGGGCCGCCAGGAGACCTTGAGCATCCACTGCACCTTGCGCGGGTCAATATCCATTTCGGCGGCGATTTCTTCGGCGGTGGGCTTGCGGCCATTTTCCTGTTCCAGCTTGCGGGCGGTTTTGTACAGGCGGCGGATACGATCGCTCATGTGCACCGGCACGCGGATAGTGCGTCCCTGGTCGGCAATCGCACGGGTGATGGTCTGGCGGATCCACCAGGTGGCGTAAGTACTGAAGCGGTAGCCCCGGGTGTAGTCGAACTTCTCGACCGCCTTCATCAGACCCAGGTTGCCCTCCTGGATCAGATCCAGAAAGTGTACACCGCTGACCATATATTTCTTGGCAATGGAAACAACCAGACGCGTGTTGGCCTTGATCAGATGCTCACGGGCGGCGATGCCATCCTGGACAGTCGCCTCAAGTTGCCGGCGAAGCTCAGGATCGCGGCCATTGAGCTGACTCAACCTGCGCCGGGCCTCAAGCCCTGCTTCGAGGCGCTTGGCCAGTTCGACTTCTTCCCTGGTGGTCAGCAGCGGAACGCGGGACATTTCCTTGAGATAGAGGCCGACGGTGTCATCAGAAGAAATGCCGGAAAGGTCAAAATCCTCCTCAATTTCCTCTTCGTCCTCAAAATCGGTGTCCTGAAGCTCCTCCTTGTCATCAAAAACATCGATCCCTTCGTTCTGGAGGGTGAGGATGACATCGTCAAAATGATGATGCTGGTCCGCGATAAGCTCGAACACATCCTCCGAAGTCAAAAAGCCCTGGCGTTCGGCCTTGTCCAGTAACGCACTGATTACGTCTGTATCGCCATCTGGCTCGTCCGTCTCGTAGCGTTTCAAGGCTGCCTCTCCCTTTTTGACTATAAAAATAATCAGTCTTGATCCTGCAGCTGTGACAGCACAGCAAAACGGGGGTCAATATCGGTCGTCGGGCAGTTGCACTGGCCGAGGTTCAGATTCTGCCCGCAGGAAGGGCACAGGCCGGCGCAATCCGGCTTGCAGAGTGGTGCCAGGGGGATGCTGATGATGGCTTCCTCGCGCAACAACGGTGTCAGGTCAAGGATGCCGTCCTCGCCCACACTGAATTCAGCGTTGCCCTTGTGGGGGTGCAGCGTGAAGAGTTCCTCTAGTTTGAGGATAATGGGGATGGTCATCGGGGACAGGCAGCGCCGGCATTCGCCTTCCACAGCGGTTTCCAGTTCGCCCTGTACCAGGATGCCCTCGCGGGTCCGGCTCAGGCGCAATTGGCCGCGCAAAAAGGCCAGGACAAGATCGTCGGCAACGCCCAGGACGGGAACATCAAAATCCACCTCACGGCTTGTTCCCAGGCTCTGAGTCAGCAAAAAGCCTACTTTCAGCTTGAGCACCCGGTTGCTCACAAAGCCGTTAGGAGGAATCACGTTGGCTAACCTTGTCTTTCAGATGACACGAGAAGATGCTCACAGGGAGAAAGAGGAGCTTGTGTCAATAATCACTCTATCGCCCAAATTGGAGCGATCTCAATAGGAAATAGGTTTAGCTGCCAGATGCCTTACCAGAAACTATGGCGAGAGGCTGATAATTTTGATAATGTTTTATCTAAAAAATATTGTAGCTAACTGATCTTTGGGTGTCAAGAATAACGAGGATTGTCAGTATTCAGCGGGCGGGCTTGTCCTGACAATCGGGCTGGGTTAGATGCATAACACGGCGGAGATTCGATCTTTAGCAGGCATCCTCCGTATGGTGGGCAGTGCTGTCAGAACAGACCGATCTGACATGGGCTTTTGCCGCTGCTGTCTACTGGCGTCGGTGTTTTCTCTGTCATACCATCAGTGATCGGATAGCAGCACAACCGAAAGGGGGGCGAGTACGGTGGAAACTCGACGACTGGGACGTACCAACCATCGGAGTACACTGGTGATCATGGGCACGGCAGCCTTCTGGGAGATTGATCAGGAAGGCGCTAACGCTGCGCTCGATCTGATTCAGTCCTATGGGGTGAATCATATTGATGTCGCCCCTCAGTACGGCAATGCTCAGCGTGTTCTGGGGGAATGGCTGGCTGCCGAGCCGGATCGCCGTTCCTCCTTCTTTATCGGCTGCAAGACCCTGGAACGTTCGCGTGATGCTGCCTGGGCCGACCTGGAGAATTCCTTCCGCCTGCTGCATACCGATCATCTGGAGCTTTACCAGCTGCATGCCATCACCACGCAGGAGGAGCTTGATGCGGCGCTGGGGCCGGGAGGGGCGATCGAGACGCTGACGGAGGCGCGGGCACAGGGTCTGGTCGATTACCTGGGCCTGACCGGCCATGGCTGGCAGGCACCGGCCCTGCAACTGCAGGCGCTAGAGCGTTTTGACTTCGATACGTTGATGGTGCCGATCTACCCCGCGTTGTATGCCAATCCGCAGTACCGCCGCGATATGACCGCCCTGCTGGCGGAGGCAAAAGCGCGCGATGTGGGGATCATGGTGATCAAGGCGGTGGCGCGGGGAGCCTGGCCGCAGGGAGTCAAGACGCACCAGACCTGGTATCAGCCGTATACCACCTATCCAGAGGTGGAACGCGGGGTACGTTTTGCCCTTTCACAGCCGCAGGTGACCGCCATCGCCAGCGCAGGCGATGTGCACATTTTGCCGCTGATCCTCAAGGCGGCGGAGAACTTCCGGCCAATGACTGCGGAAGAGCAGGAAGCGGCCATCGTTGCGATGACCAGCGAAGCGCCGATCTTCGCGGTGGACGAGGCCGGATAAGCGGCTGGGCCGGCGTAGATGTTCCATGACTGTCAGCAAGGACTTCCTGTTTGACTTCAAATGTCCCTAAAGGCGTTTTAATGCATCGTTAACAGGATGCGTGTATACTCGAGATATGCTGGTATGCTGCCAGCGTGGTGACTGACAGAGTATTCGACAGGCTGGCATTGCCGCAGGTTGCCTTTCGAAGCGCTGTCGTTCTGTAGCCCCTCTCAGTGTTGAAGCACAAACAAAAATGGAGGAAGAAATCGCTATGAAGGGATACCGTGTTCTGGCTCTGGTGCTCGCCCTGGCCATGGTGTTGAGCGTTGCCTCGCTGGCTGGCGCGCAGGGCGGCGCGTTTGTGGCCACATTCGACCTGCCCACTACGCCGACAACCGAAGGCCCGCTGGCCGGTGTTGACCCCTCCGGGCAGACCGTCATCTACTGGCATCAACACCCCGGCGACCGTGAGGTAGCCCTGAACGAGATGGTAGCCGACTTCAATGCCAACAACCCGTGGGGCATCACGGTGGAAGCCAGCAACCAGGGTAGCTACAACGACATCTATCAGAAGATGATCGCCAGCATCGCCAGTGGCACGCTGCCTAACCTGGTCGTAGCGTACCAGAACCAGGCGGCAGCCTACCAGCTGGAAGACGCCCTGGTGGATATGAACATCTTCGTCAATGACCCGCAGTGGGGGTACAGCGAGGAAGAGCAGGCGGACTTCTTCCAGGGCTTTTTCCTGCAGGATATCAACCCTCAGTTCGGCATGCGCCTGGGCTTCCCGCCCAACCGCTCGATGGAAGTTGTCTACGTGAACCTGGACGGGCTGGCTGAGCTGGGTTATGATGCTCCGCCGACCTCCTGGACCGAGTTTGGTGAGATGGCCTGCGCCTGGACGGCCAGCGCCGAGGGCCGTATGGGCTACTCGATCCGCACGGATGCCAGTTTTGTGGCTGCCGCGACCTTCGCCCTGGGCGGCGATATCTTCGACTACGAAAATGACGAGTACGTCTTCAATGGCGAAGAGACCGTCTATGCCCTGCAGTTCATGCAGGACCTGCTCAACAAGGGCTGCGCCAACCGTATTGCCGAGCGTTATGGCGACCAGAACGACTTCGCCAACGGCAAGAATCTGTTCTACATCGGCTCCAGCTCCGGCCTGCCTTTCGTCGCCTCGGCTATCGCGGAGAGCGAAGCCGGCGAGTTCAACTGGACGGTAGCTGCGATTCCGTATGCCGATCTGGGCGCTACACAGCCGACTCAGAACGTCTACGGCGCATCGGTCTCTATCCCCAAGACCACGCCGGAAGCGGAACTGGCCGCCTGGCTGTTTGTCCGCTGGATGTCTGAGCCAGCTCAGCAGGCGCAGTGGGTGCGCGTCAGCAATTACTTCCCGGTGCGCGCCAGCGCTGCGGCAGAACTGGCCGACTATTTTGCGGACAATCCGCAGTTTGCCGCCGCTTTTGAACTGTTGGGCAACACCAAGACCGAACCGCCCATCGCCAGCTACGATCCTGTCCGCCGTGCGATCGAGCAGGATGCCTTCTTTGCCATTCTGGATGGCGCGGACGTGAAGTCGACGCTGGATTCGCTGACCGATTACGCGAACGAGATTTACCAGACTCAGTTCCAGCCCTAGTGGCAAGAGCCTGGCCCGGTTGCATGACCGCAGTTGCGGGACTGGGGGCGACACGCCGTCGCCCCCAGTTTGTGTCTGGAAAGTACACTGATGTATGACTTGCGCTATCGGGCAAGTCTGAGGAGTTCTGACGATGTGGTCAAAATCATTGCTGTTGTTCCTTGCCATCCTGATGATTTGTTGTGGCAGCGCATTGCCGATTGGCGCCCAGGAACCAGGCACGATCACCCGCACCTTCGACCTGCCTGTAACTCCTGCTTCCTCTGGCCCGCTGGCAGGGGTCGATCCTGCCGGGCAGACGGTGATCTACTGGCACCAGCACAGCGGCGAGCGGGCCAGAGCGCTGGAGGCGATGGCTGCTGAATTCAACGCGGCCAATCCGTGGGGGATCACTGTTGAGGCCAGCAGTCAGGGTTCGTATAGTGATATCTACCGCAAGATGCTGGCGGCCATTGTCGCCGGAGAAGTACCTCATCTGGTTGTTGCCTTCCAGGGTCAGGCGGCAACCTACCAGCTTGATGGCGCTCTGGTTGATCTGGAGGCATTTGTCCCCGATCCGCAGTGGGGGTATTCAGCGGAGGAACTGGCTGACTTCTTCCCTCGCTTCATCGACCACGATGTCAGCCCACAGTTCGGGATGCGGCTGGGCTTTCCGTTGAGCCGTTCAATGGAGATGCTCTACGTCAATCTGGATGGTCTGGCTGAGGTGGGGTATACCGCGCCTCCCACCAGCTGGGAGGCGTTCCGGGCGATTGCTTGCGCCTGGAGTCAGAGTGCGCCTGGTCGGGTGGGGTTCAGCCTGCCGGCGGACGAGAGCTTCCTGGCGGCGGCGATCTTCGCGCTGGGCGGCGATGTCTTCGACTATACGGCGGACGAGTATCGCTATGATGGCCCCCAGGCGCTATATGTTCTCGATCTCCTGCAAGACATGCTGGCCAGGGGGTGCGCCAACCGGGTGGCTGAAGCCGGGAGCGATCGCGTTGACTTTGCCCGGCAGGTGAATCTGTTCTACTACGCCTCAAGCGCCGCCATGCCCTTTGTGGAAGCCGCTATTGCCGAAGCGGAAGGCGGCGACTTTGCCTGGACGATCGCCGCGTTGCCCTACACCGATCTGGGGGCCACATCTCCTACCCAGAAGCTCAACGGCGCATCGGTCTCTATCCCGGTGACTACTCCGGAAGCTGAACTGGCGGCCTGGCTGTTCGTCCGCTGGCTGGCAGAACCGGAGCAGCAGGCGCACTGGGCGCGGATCACCAATTTCTTCCCGGTACGCCGCTCGGCGGTGGCGCTATTGCAGGGGGACCTGGCCGGGAATCCCCGCTACGCGACCGCGGTTGATCTGTTGGGAGCAACCCGGATGGTGCCCCCGCTGGCCGGATACGATGCTGTGCGCGACCTGATCCTGCAGGAGGGTATCCTGCCCATTTATGATGGCGCGCAGGTCGGGGCGACATTGCACGCCGCCAACGAGCAGGCCAACCTGCTATACCATACTCAGTTCAGACCCTAGGGGCAGAGGACGCTACAGGGCTGCCAGGTGGGCGCGGACATCATTCAGGATGAGCTGGAAGTCTGCATCGTGGTGGACAAAGTCCAGATCATCGGCGGAGAGGATGAGGACGGGGCAGGCCTTCCAGGAAGCGATCCATTCCTCGTACAGGTCGTTGAGCATGGCCAGATAGTCGATTGAAATCTGGCGCTCGTAAACCCGACCGCGCATGGCGATCCGTTCCACCAGTGTGCCGACCCGCGCCCGCAGATAGATCAGCAGGTCAGGAGCAGGCAAGAACGACGAGATGCCTTCGTAAAGAGCCTGGTAGGTCTCGTAATCGCGCTGACTCATATGGCCCTGCCGGTGCAGGTTCCGGGCGAAGACCTCCGCGTCTTCGTACACGGTTCGATCTTGAATCACACTACCGGGGTGATCGACAAGCTGGCGGTGATGCTGCAGGCGGCGACTCAGGAAGAAGACCTGGGAGTGAAAGCTCCAGCGCTGCATATCCTCATAGAAATCGGCCAGGTAGGGATTCTCAGCGTTGGCCTCGAAGAACGGTTCCCAGTCCAGGGCACGGGCCAGCAGGCCGGTGAGGCTGCTCTTGCCCACACCGATATTCCCGGCTACGCCGACGAAGTACTTGACCGGCGGGTGAAGGCTGGTATTTGTGTCCACGGGGGGCTTCCTTACAACGGGCAGGCCAAACCGAACAGGCATGCACCGGCCTGACAGGGACTTTGCTGCTCCTGTGGGCCGGTCGTCCGCATGCGGGACATCACAGGCGATCAATCAGGCTGAAGAGCTTTTCAGTGACCCTGGGTTTCTGCAGCGCCACACTGACCCGGGGTTGTTCACACATGGCCACAATTTCAGCGGCAATGTCAAAGGTTGCGTTTGGATAGGCAATACGCTGCGTATTGCGGGCCAGGGTTTGCAGGGTGGTGTCGCCGGGCGCAAACCACCTGGCCAGCAGGGCGGCGATCCCTTCCGGTGACGGTTCAAAAACGCCAGCCTGATGATCCACCACAAAGCCAATGTTCGGGCTTTCCTGGTAGGGGATAGCATCACTGAGGATCATGGGCAGCCCGCTGATGGCCGCTTCAGCAATCGTGCCCGGCCCGGCCTTGGTGACCAGCACATCAGCGGCCCGCATCATAACCTCGATGTTGTCCACAAAACCATAGATGTACGTCTGCTGGTTCCAGGACATCGCCTGCAGCGATGTCTGCAGCGCCTCGTTGCGTCCACACACGATTGCCATCTGGGCGTCCAGGGCACGGCGATTGATGGCATCGGCGATCGCTTCCATGTCTCCCATTCCCTCGCCACCGCCGAGCAACATCACTGTCGGACGGTCGGGCGCCCAGTTGAGTGTGCGGCGGGCCTCCTGTTTGGTGGCCTTGTACATGGCAAACTTGGGATGGGCAGGATGGCCGACGACCCGCATCTTCTCCGGAGCGACACCCAGCTTGATCCCGCGCGTAAAGGCCGCCTCGCAGGGAACCAGGCAGCGATCCACGCCGGGGTGGTACCAGGCGACATGCGGGCGGGCGAGATCGGTGATCACGGTCATGATCGGGATGTTGAAGCGCAGGCGGTTACGCGCCCCAACCACAAAGCGGGAAAAAGCCCCGTGCAGCACGATCAGGATATCCGGCTCATAATCTGCCAGCAGCTTCTTCACCGCATCTTCCGCGATCAGCATCGGCAGGGTGCTGCGGGTGAGGGGGAGCTGCATGAGCTGATCGAAGAACTGGAAGTACCAGCCGTAGGTCTTGATGCTGTGTTTGACCCATTTGGGATAGATTTCCGGAGCATACTTCATTGGTGGAGGGGTGTACTCGCGGAAAACATCCACATAATACGTCTCGAACTGGCCAGGATAGGCGATCTGCAGTGCTGCCTCAATGGCCCGGCCTGCGGCTCGATGCCCGCCGCCTGTATCCGACATCAGGAAGATGACTCGCTTCATATTCAACGGTCGCTTTCTCGCCTCGGCCTCAGAGCATCAATGACGGCAAAGAATCAGCACAGGTTGCGATACGTTTGCGACGGTGATACCGCTGCTCAGCGATGAACAGCATTGTTCAAAGTGCGATCATACCGCCAGTCCGATGGAAGTGCTAACCGCCGCTCCTTACCCGGGAGCTCCGCAGGGCATGGGCGGCTAACTTCCCCAACACATAAAACCCCGCCAGTTGCCGGGCGTGTCGCCCCAGGGGCCAGATTACCTGCGCACCTGGCTGGCGGCCTGTCGCCGGGCGTCTTCCGCCGCTTCCTTGAGCATCCGGAAAGACTCTGGCTCGCTGTCACTATCGAAGCGTATCCACGTGATCCGGCGGCTGCGATTGAGCCGGTCAAGCGTCTGCCATTCCGCCTGGAATCTCTCCGGTCTGCGCCAGTTCTGGCGACGCCAGCCCTCCACCCAACGAGTGATGCCATCGTAAAGATAGCTGTTGTTCGTATAGAAGTGGACAGACTCTTCCGGGGGGATCTGTTCCAGCACCGCGATCGCGGCTTCCAGGGTGAAATGGTTCGTGGTAGTATCCGGATGGCTGTGCTGAAAGATCTGTGTCTGCCCATCGCGCACAATCGCTGCGGCAGCGCCGTGTGGCCCGCGTGGTTGCTGACCGGAGATACGCAGGGTGATTGCTGTCGCTGCTGGATTGGCAGCGGGGCGGGGACGGGGGATCGCTGCGCTGGCCAGCGCGTCGGCGCGTTCGTTGTAGGGGTCACCATTGTGGCCCTTGATCCAGTGCCAGGTGATGGTATGTTGCCGCGTCAGATGGTACAGTGTCTGCCATAGATCGCTGTTGGCGACGGGCTGGCTGTTCCCGCCGGAGCGGGTGCGCCAGCCATTAGCTGCCCAGGCGGTGATCCATTCGGTGATGCCTTTGCGCAGATATTCCGAATCGGTGTAGAAGTCAATAACGCAGGGCTGCTTTAGCGCCCGCAGCGCTTCTACGGCGGCGGTCAACTCCATCCGGTTGTTGGTTGTGTCAGGATGGCCGCCGGATAGTTCGATGGTCTTCTGCGGGTGAACCAGGATGGCCGCCCAGCCGCCGGGGCCGGGGTTGGGCGAACAGCCGCCGTCCGTGTAGATGCTGATTCTGGGTAGTTCAGACATGCCCTCTTCCTGACGTTACCGTGTTGGTGCATCCGTAATTATAGAGAAGTGGCCGATCGATTCCCAAGGAGGTAGAGCCATGCAGTGGGTGCGGGTGTTGCATGACGGGAAGCCCGTGTTTGGCGTTGTCGATCATGAGGCGATCGCGCTGACATCGCTGAGCTGGGCAGATATTCTGGCCGGTCGTCAGCCGGATCACGTGACCACTATCCCCCTGGCTGGCGCGCGGTTGCTCAGCCCGGTGGAGCGCCCCGGCAAGATCGTTGCCATCGGGCAGAACTACTGGGATCACTGCCGGGAACAGAACAAGCCTGCGCCGGAGTGGCCGATCATTTTCACCAAGTTCACCACCGCGATCAACAACCCTGGCGACCCAATCCGCTGGTCGCCGGCGCTGACCAGCCAGGTTGACTTTGAGGCGGAACTGGCCGTTGTGATCGGTCGGACGGCCCGGCGGGTAGCCGAACCTGACGCGCTGAACTACGTCTTCGGCTATACCGCCGCCAATGATGTCACCGCCCGCGATCTGCAGTACGGGGACAAGCAATGGGTACGTGGTAAGAGCCTGGATACTTTCTGCCCGCTGGGACCGGTGCTGACGACCGCCGCGGCCATCCCTGATCCCCAGCGGCTGGCCATCCACACCACCGTGAATGGTAAGGTGATGCAGAACAGCCACACGGGCGAGATGATCTTCCCGGTGGCGCACCTGATCGCCTTTGCCTCTCAGGCATTCACGCTGGAACCGGGTGATATCATCCTGACCGGCACCCCAGACGGCGTAGGGGTCTTCCGTAACCCGCCGGTATTCCTGCAGAACGGGGATGTGGTGGTCGTGGAGATTGAGGGCATCGGGAGGCTGGAGAATCCCTGCGTCACCGAATGACGCTGCCGGAGGGTGGCGTCCGGTTTGTCTACTGGATCAGGGGGAAACGGACGATCACCGATGTGCCCTGCCCGGTATCGGAGATCAGGATCAGTTCGCCGCCGGTGGCCTCGATGATGTTGCGGGCCAGGTAGAGACCGATGCCAACTCCCTGCTGATCGTGCTTTTCCCGCTCCAGTTGCTTGAAGCGACGGAAGAGATCGCCCTGCATCTCTGCCGGGATGCCGGGGCCGTGATCGACAATGCTCACGGCAACGGAGCGGCTATCGCGCCACTGGGTGACGATGACCGGTTCACCGGGCGGGGAGAAGGCCATTGCGTTGGAGAGCAGTTCCGCCAGAGCATGGCGCAGCGTACGCCATTCAGCCATGATCTCGCCGCTGACGCCGCCATCGTTGTAGATGACTTCGACATCGCGCCGGCGGTGTGAGAAAGTGCGCGCCTGATTGGCCGCTGCAAGCACCGCTTCCCACAGGACCCCGGGCCGCCCGACGCTCTGGATCAGCTTCTGGAGTTCGCCGGTGTCCAGCTGGATGAGCAAGACCATCTGCTCAACCAGCCGGTTCAGGCGGGTGACGCCGGACTGGAGCGTCTCCAGCAGTTCGCGGGCCTCCTGGCTGTTGAGATCACCGCCCAGACGGCTGAGCACCTCCAGCGCCATGTTCAGAGAGACAAGGGGCGTTCGCAATTCGTGGGTGAACATGCGGGCCACATCACGCTGTGTGTATTCCAGCTTTCTGTAGATGGATTCCGTATAGCCCGTCAACTCCTGGGCGCGCTTGGCCTTGCTGTAGATCGTCAGCAGCAGTCGCTCACCGTCAACGGGCTTGGTCAGGAAGTCATCGACGCCCAGGCGCAGCGCCTGGCGCATGACCGGCTTTTCGTCGTGGGCGGTCAGAACGATGAAGGGGATGGCGATCCAGGCATCGTTGGCCCGCACAGCGCGGAAGAACTCCAGGCCATTCATGCCTGGCATCTCCAGATCGGCGATGATCACGTCCGGCACCAGCCCGGCCTGCATTGCCTCCAGAGCCATCCGCCCATCGTCGGCGGTGGTTACCCGCACTCCCCGCGATTCCAGAAGGTGGCGGATGATCTTCTGCATGGAGGGATCATCGTCCACGAACAGGATATGTCGCTCTTCACCCGTTGCCATGTCAGTCTCTACCTGCTGGCCATGCTTGTGCTCTTTGTAACACAAGGCGGGATTTGCTGCCACTGAAAAGGGCGGTTAGCAGTCACAAAAAGAGCCAGCGGCTGCTGGCTCCCGGTGATTACGTTTCTGGCGCGTCTGATCAGGCGGGTTCGGCTTCCAGCCCGCTGGCAATCAGGGCGTTGGTGACCTTTTCGGAGGTTGGATCGAGATCGTTCAGGATGCCATAGGGCAGGTTGTGAGTGACCACATACTCCGGCAGCGTCTGCACAACCTGGCGCACCACCTGCGGGTTCAGCCGATCCAGGCGCAGACCGGCGGCCAGCAGCGCGTCGCGCAATGGCTTGACATCCTGACCGTGCAGGGCCGCGGCGAACAGGATTCCTGGCCCGACCATATCGCTGTGCGGGGTGCGACGTGGCATGTAGTTTTCAATGGCATAGGCGAAATAGTGTTCGCCGCCTTCCTCCGGGCGGGAATGACCAAGCTGGTTACAGAGTTGCACTTCCAGGCCCAGAAAGTCCAGCAACAGCTTAAGCGATTCAGTCTCACCTCGCCCGACGCCTTCAGCAATGCGGAAGGCCTGCTGAGCGATGGCTGCAGCGATGCCCGCAGCCCAGGGGACAAAACGTTGAGCCGGACTGTTACGGTTGCGCTCGGCGGCGTAACGCCAGTCCAGCAGCCCGGTGACAATACTCAGGACATCGACGATGCCCCCGCCGCGCAGATGCGGCGGCGCAGCCCGAATGATCTCCCAGTCGATAATACACTCCCGCGCCACACCGGTCTCGATGTCGACCACGCCGCCGCCGTCGCGGACACGGGCGACCCAGGTGAACATCACGTCGCCGGGCAGGGCAGTCGGGATCAGGATGACCGGCTTGCGGTTCCACCAGCCAATAAACTTGGCGGCATCCATGGCCCGCCCGCCGCCAACGCCGTAGACCACTTCGACCTCTGGTGGCAGGCCCCTGGCCAGATTCTCAAGGTAAGCCTTGTTGACGCTGGTTGGCTCGGCCTGGATGACTACGGGCAGGTTGAGCAATGGGCTAACCATCGCCCAGACGCCTTTGCTGGTGAGCAATGCGGTTGGACGTGTTTCGGTGACAGTGGAAAGTTCCCGAAACGAAATGCGGGGGAGGGGCCATACTGTGTTCATATGTGTCCGACTCCAGCCAGTGTCATTCGGGGCACAGGGATTCCTGGTCGTGTGTAGCGGCGCGCCATCCGCCGCAGCGGCAGACGCTGCTCCGGCACATCGCTATCAGTGTAATCCTGTTCATAGTTTTGAGCCAGTTCCGATCACCGATGGCCAGGGTGCGCCAGGATTATACCTTAGATCGGCTGGCGGGTAGGAAGAACGCCGGACCAGCCCGGTG
>FWPV01007089.1_pt1 | contig 20720 bp, 21 predicted proteins | sample 2228371 | NCBI WGS metagenome assembly FWPV01 (sample SAMEA103939776, study PRJEB20133) | metagenome | reverse complement strand
CAACCACTTTATGAAATTTTAGCAAAATTTGGCAATGGTATTGACATAATTAGCATTCTGTGCTATAATGGGTTTAGACGATCGTCTTTATAGGAAGCCGCGGCCCACCGTTCCTGTGATGAGGAGGGCGAAATGGTGAAAGTACTGGTAGTGGACGACGACCCGGACTTCGTGGAGATCGCGCGGACCGTTCTGGAGTCCAAAGGCCATGTGGTGTCTACCGCGGCAGATGGGGACCAGGCACTGGCGCGTATGCGCGGCGACAAGCCCGACATCGTCCTGCTGGACATCATGATGTCCACGGTGCTGGATGGGTTGAACGTTAGCCAAGTCATGCGCGACGATCCTGACCTCAAGGACATCCCCATTGTCATGGTTACTTCCATCGCCAACACGCCACATGCGCAACTGTTCCCCACGGACGAGTCCGTATCCGTGGATGGGTGGATATCCAAGCCCGTCAACCCCGTGGAACTTCTGCGAACTGTGGAACGACTCACGTAGAATCCCAACATCCGGAGCCAAAGGAGGCCTCGCATGGCGAAAATCTTGATTGTAGACGACGACCCCGACTTCGTATCCGTTGTGCGTTCCATTCTTCAGCCCGAAGGGTACGAGATCAGCACGGCCAGCAACGGCGACCAGGCCCTGAAGATGATGAAAAAGGACAAGCCTGATCTGGTGCTGTTGGACATCATGATGTCCTACGTGCTGGACGGCGTGGACGTTTCGCACAAGATGGCCCAGGACCCAGAACTGAAGGGGACGCCTGTGCTCCTCGTAACCTCGCTCACCGTGACACCTGAATCGGGGTTGTTCCCCACGGATGAGGATGTGCCGGTGGATGGCTGGATCACCAAGCCGGTGAACCCGGCGAAACTCAAAGAGCGAATCGCGGCACTACTGGCGCGGGGCTGATTCCGGCCGCGACCCAAGGCCCCGCGCCCTTTCCCTGTGGCAAAGCGGACGCGGCCAGGAGGCCCTATGGAAAAGACCCGCATCGGCGGCGTCATCCGCAGAACGCAGCTGGCCCAAATAGAGGTGCTGTCGGTCCCCGACAGGCCCGGGGTTGCGGCTGCGCTCCTCAAGTCCCTGGGCGACGCGCATATCAACGTCCAGTTCATCGTCCAGTGCATAGACCCGGAGAACCGCGACCACATCGTGATCTGTGTGGACCGCGACGATATGGCGGCGGCGATGGCGCTGGTGAATCAGGTCAGCCCCCAAATCTGCGCGGGGTGCATCCGCGTGAACGAGGACGTAGCCATCGTGTCCATCTTTGGCCCCGACTTCCGCGAACGCCCGGGCATCGCAGGCCAGATGTTTGACGCTCTGGCATCCCAAAGCGTCAACATCCTAGCCATCAGCACGTCTATTTCTACGGTCTCGTGCGTGATCCAAAGGGCCGACCTGGAGAAGGCGAACCAGGCTATCTTGAACACCTTTGAACTTCCATAGGCTGGCAAACCGGCCATCAAGGCTTGTTCCGAATCTTGTTCTAAGTCTGGTTCATGGAGGTGAAGCGGAAACGAGAAAGCCCACGCTCGGATAGCCCACTGCAGGAAGTCAGAACGGAGGTGAAGGAAAGGCATGGAAATCACCCGACGCGATTTCATGAAGGTGTCGGGCTTGACGGCAGGGGGATTGCTCTTGCCGACTCGGCTGGCCGCGGCCGAAGAGGCCAAGCGCTTTCCGCTCCACAAGCCCATCGGCGAGGGGCACACCATCTGCCCCTACTGCTCCGTTGGATGCGGCCTGCTCATTGCCACCGACGAAACCGGCCACATCATCAACTCTGAGGGCGACCCCGATCACATCATCAACCGCGGGGGCCTGGACCCCAAGTCCGTGTCGGTGCGCCAGATGTCCGTCAGCGACCGGCGTCTGTCCAAAGTCTTGTACCGCGCTCCCGGCAGCGACAAATGGGAAGAAAAGACCTGGGACTGGGCCCTGGCCGAAATCGCCAAGCGCATCAAGGCCACGCGCGACGCTACCTTTGAGGAGAAGGATGCGAACGGCGTAACGGTCAACCGCACCCAGGCCATTGCGTGGTTGGGCGGCGCCGCCAACAACAACGAGGACTGCTACCTGGCGAGCAAGTTCACGCGCGCCCTGGGCCTGGTGTGGGTAGAGCACCAGGCGCGGATATGACACTCGGCTACGGTGGCCGGTCTGGCCCCAACGTTCGGCCGAGGTGTCATGACCAATCATTGGATTGACCTGAAGAACTCCGACTGCATCTTCGTCATCGGAGCCAACCCCGCCGAGAACCATCCGGCGTCCATGTACTGGGTCAACGCCGCCATAGACAAGGGCGCAAAACTGATCGTCGTGGACCCGCGCTTCACCCGCACGGCGGCCAAGGCTCACATCTACGCGCCCATTCGCAGTGGCACCGACATCGCCTTCCTCGGCGGGATGATCAACTACATCCTGCAGAACGAACTCTACCACAAGGAGTACGTGGTCAACTTCACCAACGCCGCCGCGCTCATCTCGCCCGACTTCAAAGGCCCGGCCGACCTGGACGGCCTCTTCTCCGGCTACGACTCGACCAAACGGGCCTATGATCGCGCTACGTGGGCCTACCAGCGGGATGCCGACGGCAACATCAAGCGGGATGAGACGCTCCAGGATCCCAACTGCGTGTTCCAGATCCTGAAGAAGCACTACGCCCGCTACACGCCTGACCTGGTCTCCCGAATCACGGGATGCCCCAAGGACCTATTCCTGAAGGTAACCGAGGCCTTCGCCGCCACGGGCCAGCCCGGCAAGGCGGGCACCATCCTGTACGCCATGGGGCAGACCCAGCACACCGTCGGGTCGCAGAACGTGCGGGCGATGGCCATGCTGCAACTTCTCCTGGGCAACATCGGCGTCCCGGGCGGCGGCGTCAACGCGCTCCGCGGCGAGTCCAACGTGCAGGGCTCCACGGACATGGGACTGCTTTTCCACATTCTTCCCGGGTACGTTGGCACGCCATCCGCCGCGGCCCACAAAGACCTGGCCGAGTACATCCAGAAGGAGACGCCGAAAACCAGTTACTGGACCAACAAGCCCAAGTTCCTCGTCAGTATGCTCAAAGCGTGGTGGGGGGATGCCGCCACCAAGGAGAACGACTTCTGCTTTGACTACTTGCCCAAACGGGCGGGCGACCACTCGTGGATTTCGCTGTTCCAAGCCCTCCATGCGGGCAAGATCAAGGGCATGCTCATCATGGGCCAGAACCCCGCCGTGTCGGGCCCCAACGCGCGCATGGAGCGCAAGAGCCTGGGCAACCTGGACTGGATGGTGGTCATGGAGTTGTTTGAGACCGAGACGGCCGGCTTCTGGCATGCGCCCGGCGTGAACCCGAAGGACGTCAAGACCGAGGTCTTCCTGCTCCCCGCCGCCGATGCGCTGGAGAAGGCCGGCAGCATCGTAACCAGCGGGCGGCTCATCCAGTGGCGTCCTGCCGTCGCCCGCGCGCCCGGCGACGCCAAGTACGACATCTGGATTCTGGACCGGCTGTACAAGGCCGTCAAGCAAGCCTACGCGGGCAGCACCGCCGCCAAAGACCGCCCCATCCTGGAACTCAACTGGGACTACGGCGACCCGCCCGATCCCGAACGTGTCGCCATGGAGCTCAACGGCTACTGGGCGGCCGACGTGGTGGACGACAAAGGCACGGTCATCGGCAAGAAGGGCGACCTGTTCTCCACCTTCGGCGTGCTTCGCGATGACGGCACCACCGCCTGCGGCTGCTGGGTTTACGCCGGCTACTTCTCCACCCAGGACGATGGCGAAGGCCGACGCCTCCCTGCCTGCAAGCGCCGCGGCACCAAAGACCCGGGCGGCTTGGGCATCTACCCCTACTGGGGATGGGTGTGGCCGGTCAACCGCCACATCGTGTACAACCGGTGCTCGGCCGACGCCAACGGCAAGCCCTGGAGCCAGGACAAGGCCCTCATCTGGTGGGATGAGAACCAGAAGAAATGGGTCGGCTACGATGTGCCCGATTTCGTGCCCACCCGCGCGCCCACAGACCCGGGCGGCCGCGATCCGTTCATCATGATGGTGGACGGGAAGGGCGGCCTCTTCGCCGGCATGGCCGACGGCCCCCTGCCCGAGCACTACGAGCCGGTGGAAAGCCCGGTCAAGAATCTCATGTCCAGCATCCAGAACAACCCGGTCATCAAAATCTGGACCACGGACGTGGACAAGGAGATCGGCGACCGCGTCGGCACGGCCGACAAGTTCCCCATCATCGCCACCACCTACCGGGTCGTGGAACACTGGCAGGCCGGGGCCATGTCCCGGACGCTCCCCTGGCTGGCCGAGGCCCAGCCCGAACTGTTCGTGGAGATGAGCAAGAACCTGGCGAGCCGCAAGGGCATCCAGAATGGCGACAAGGTCATCGTAACCAGCGCCCGTGGGCAGGTTACCGCCGTCGCCATCGTTACCGACCGCGTGCAGCCGCTGGTGGTGGACGGGAAACAGGTGGACTTTGTGGGCCTGCCCTGGCACTACGGTTGGGCCGGCATTGCCACCGGAGACATCGTCAACGACCTGACCCCGCACATCGGGGACGCCAACACCATGATTCCCGAGTACAAGGCGTTCCTCGTGGACATCAGAAAGGCGGTGTAGCCATGGAAAAAGTAGCGATGCTCTACGACTCTTCCAAGTGCACGGCCTGTAGGGGCTGTCAGGTGGCCTGCAAGCAGTGGAACGACCTGCCGGGCACGCTCACCAAGAACCGCGGCTCCTACGAGAACCCGCCCGATCTGTCCCCGTACACGTGGACGCGCATTCGCTTCATTGAGAAGTACGAAGGCGGGCAGATGCGTTGGCTTTTCCTGGCCCAAGGCTGCATGCACTGCACCGACGCCGCCTGTGTCAAGGTGTGCCCCACCAATGCGCTGAAGCATCACCCCAAGGGCCTGGTTACCTTGGAGCAGGATTTGTGCAATGGGTGTGGGTACTGTACCCAGTTCTGCCCGTTCCACATCCCGCGCCTCATGACCGACTCCCTGACCGGCAAGGGCAAGTCGTTCAAGTGCACCTTCTGCATGGACAGGGTCACCAACGGCGAGAAGCCCGCCTGCGTGAAGACCTGCCCGCCGGGGGCCTTCTCCTTCGGCGAGCGAAACGAGATGATCGCGAAGGGTCGCGCGCGGGTGCTGTATCTCCAGAAGAACGGCTACCCCAACGCCAACCTGTACGGCGATGTCCTGCTGGGCGGCCTGGGGCGCATGTACGTCTTGCTGGACAAGCCCGAAGTCTACGGCTTGCCGGTGCATCCCGCTTCGCCCGCGCTGACCCACGTATGGCAGGATTGGGTACAACCGGCTGTCGGTGTGTCATTCGGCGTTACGACGCTGGCGGCCATCACGGCGTTCATCATCGCTCGGCGCCACATCCGCATGGAGGAAGTAGAATGAGCGTGCGAGTAAAGGGTACAGACACAGCCATACGCATCCGCTGGATCCCGCGCTACACGGCGTTGGAGAGGTACTTGCATTGGGGGCACACCCTGACCTTCATCCTGCTCACCATGACCGGCATGGTGCTGTTCTTCCCGTTCCTGGCGCCGCTGGCTCGGGGCGAGGCAGGGCAGTTCATGCGCCTGGTGCACCGCATCAGCGCCGTGTTTTTCGCGGCCGTTCCCATTAGTTATGCCGTTCTACAGCCTCGGCGGCTGCTGCTCACGCTGAAGGAACTGCGGTTCGGGCGCGACGACCTCGGCTGGCTCAAGGGTGCAATCCCCTACTACCTGCTGGGGCGACACGTGGACATGCCGCCGCAGGGCCGCTGGAACACCGGCGAGAAGATGAATGCCGTTATCCTAGTCTCGGGCACCATCATCTTCGTCCTCACCGGCGCGCTGATGTGGTTCGGCAAGGGCGTGTTCCCCGTGTGGGTCTTTCAGGCGTCGGTCATCATCCACGACCTGACGATGTTCGTAACCGTGAGCATGTTCATCATCCACTTCTACTTGGCGGTGGCCCATCCGCTGATGTGGCAGTCGCTGGTGAGCATGCGCTACGGTGTCATCTCCGAGTCCTACGCCCGCGAGCACCACGCCAAGTGGTACTACGGCGAGGAACGGGCCAAGAAACTGTACGAGGAAGCCAAGGCCAAAGCCGCCGCCCACGGCAAGGCGGAATAGCCATGAGTCCAAATGCGGATCGGCCCTTGCCGACTCATTACTCCATCGCCGAGACGCTGAGCGCCCTGCGGGAGGCCCAGGCCCAGAATCCAGGCCTGGCCCCCCTGCTGGCGCTGTACGACGAAATCCTTGCGGCGCAAGCCCTGGCTGAGGGGGAAGGGAAGGGCGCGCAGTCCCTCCCCTTCCCCATCCAGGGAAGCCGCGGCCTGGCCGACGGCATTCCCTGGCTTCGGTGGGATGACCTGCACATGGACGGGGCGCATTTCGCCGAGACCGTCGTGCGCATGGCCGACGTGCTCCGCAGGTACCGCGAAGAGTGGGCCGAGGCGTCGGTGGAGGCCCTGCCCGCCGACCTCATGGCGATGGCCCGTGCCGCCGTGGAACAGCGCCGCTCGCTCCTGGCCGAGGGCGCATCGCTGACCGAGGCCGCCGTGGAGATGGCGCTGGAAGGCGAACTGCGGCGCTTGGCCGGGGCCGTCGTGCCCCACCTGCCGCTGGACGAATGGCGCAGGCCCACGTGTCCGTTTTGTGGGAGCGCGCCGGCTCTGGCGCTGTTGGAGCCGTCGGTGGGTGGGCGCTACCTGTTCTGCCAGCGGTGCTTCACCTGCTGGCCCTACCGCCGCACCGGGTGCACTGCCTGCGCCAACGATGCCAACCTCGTTTACTATCCCACCGGTCATGCGGCCTATCGCGTGTATGAGTGTCCGGTTTGCCAAAATCGCCTAAAGACGATAGACTTACGGGCGCTGTCCGGCCCCGTCAACCCCGCCGTTGAGAACATGCTGACGGTGGGGCTGGACCTGGCCGCGCAGGGTATGGTTGAAGACCCCGCCGGCCCCGAGGCCTGAGGAGAACGCATCCGAGGAAGTCCACGTGCGAACCGACGAAACCATGTCCTTGCAGCAGGCGCATCCGGGCACGAACTGGCGCGCCTACATAGAGGTGCTGAAGCCGCGCGAAACGCTATTGCTCTCGTTCGCCGGCCTGGCAACGGCCGTGCTCGCGGCGGACGGCGCGCCGCCGCTGGGCCGCTTGCTGTGGACCACGCTGGCGGTAACGGTGGGCAGTGCGGGCGCCAACGGCCTGACCAACTACCTGGACCGGGACATGGATGCGCGCATGGAGCGCACACGGCACCGCCCGCTGCCCAGCCGCCGCATCTGGCCCCCCGAGCGCATGCTGCCCCTGGCTATCGGCCTTGTCGTGCTCGGCCTCATCATCGCGTGGGCGCTGAATCCGTGGGCCTTCGCCGCCGGGCTGGTGGGCGTCCTCGCTTCCGTCGTCGTCCGCAAGCGATCCATCACCCACGTGCCGCTGGGCGAATTTGCCAGTTGCGCGCCGTTCCTCATTGGCTGGCTGGGCGTCAACCCCAGTCCGGAGCCGCTCATGTGGGGGCTGTGCGGCCTCATCTTTATCTGGACGCCCATCCACGTTTGGAGCCTGATGGAGGCGTATCGGCACGATTACTTGCAGGCGGGGGTGCGCATCTTCCCGCTGACCATCACCCCACGCCAGAATATGGCCATCCTTCTGGGGTTGGCGGTGGCGTTGGCCGTAGAGACGCTGTCCCTGCCTCTCTTTAGTAACCTTGGAGTGCTGTACGCGGGGGGAGCCTTCGTTCTCAATCTGGCTCTTATCTGGAACAGCGTGCGGCTGTTCCGCACGGGGATGACGCAAGCGGCCTGGAAGATGTACAAACTGTCGGCCTATCCGTACCTGGGACTCATCCTGACGCTCGCCTGCCTGGATCGGTGGACTTGGCTGTTGTTCTAGGCGAATGTCAATACCCCCGCACCTTGAGGAGGGCTGGGCGTGTATCAGATAGATAACTTGGATCGGGAGATCATCCGCTACCTGCAGGCGGACGGGCGCGCCAGCAACGTGGACGTGGCGCGCGCCCTGGGCGTGGCCGAAGCCACCGTGCGCAAGCGGCTGGAGCGGCTTGTGGAGGAGGGCATCCTCTCGTTCTCCGCCTGCGTGGAGCCGGAGCGCGTGGGCTTGGGAACTCACACCATCCTACTGATCAAGGCCGATGTGGGGCAGGTGGAGCGCGTGGGACGCGCTCTCGCCGCCATGCCCGAGGTGCGTTGCGTCCAGTTCCTGACGGGCGAGTATGACCTCATGGCCGAGGTGCTTCTGGCCAACACGGCGGCCCTCTCCCGCTTTCTGACCGAGAAGATCAGCCTCATTCCGGGCATTTCCCGCGTGTCCGCTTCGCAGGTTTTGCAGACGTTCAAAGAGCCGCACCAGTGGACACTGCCGGAAACGGCGCCGCCCCGCGTCTTGGTTGTGGATGACGACCCCGACTTCGTGGAGATCGTGCGCCAGGTGCTCAAGTCGGAACGGATGGACGTGGTGAGCGCCGCCACAGCGGAAGATGCCCTGGCCCGCGCGCGGGCGCTGAAGCCCGACCTCGTCATTATGGACGTGATGATGAAGGGCATTCTGGACGGCGTGGACGCCACGCGCGACCTGCGCCAGGAACCGCAAATTGCCGACGTCCCCATTCTGATGATTACGTCCATCCCCACTTCCGAATACGCGGCCCTTTTCCCGACGGGAGAAGACCTGCCCATAGACCAACTGCTGGCCAAACCGGTCAGCCCGCAGCGGCTGGTGGACGAGGTGCGGCGACTGCTCAAGCGACGCTAGCGCCCCCATGCGCAGAACGGAGTATCCCCAATGGCGAGGATTCTCATCGCGGACGATGACGGCGATTTTGTAGAGCAGATGCGCCTTGCACTGCAAAGCGCGGGACATGAGGTGCGCGCCTGCCGCAACGGAAAAGAGGCCGTGGCCCACCTTGCCGCTTTCCCCGCCGACCTACTGATCCTGGACATGCGCATGTCCTATACGCTGGACGGTCTGGACACGCTCCGCCAGATCCGCATGGACGCGGCACTCAAGGAACTACCGGTCATCGTGGTGTCGTCGCTGGATGGGCCGATCGGCGAGATCCAGGAACAGGCCGCCGCACTGGGCGTGGCGGCGTGGCTGAAGAAGCCGGTGAACATGGGCGATCTTCTCGCCCTGCTGTCGCGGCTGTGAGGGAGTTTCCCGTCGGAGCGACTCAATTGCCCGTGGGCACGTCCAGGGTTTGGGTCTGTCCGGGTGCCGGTTCGGGTTGCGTTTCCACGTGCACGGGAAGGGTAAACGTGAAGCGCGAACCCTTGCCGATCTCCGATTCCACGCGGATCTCTCCGCCGTAGGTCTCCACGATGCGCTTGACGATGGGCAGGCCCAGGCCCGTCCCGCCGGACACCATCTCCTTGGCCGTGCGCGTTCGGTAGAACTCCTCAAAGATCTTCGGCAGGTCCTCCTGCGCGATGCCGATTCCCGTGTCCTCTACCACGCCTTCCACCACATCGCCCCGCACCGTCAGCGACACCGAGACCTTGCCCCCGTCAGGCGTGTAGCGAATGGCGTTGCTGATGAGGTTCGTCCACAGTTGGCGGATGTGGTCGCGGGTTGCCAGGACCAACGGATTGGCCTCGGCCTGAACGGAGAAGGCGATGTGCTTCTTGGCGGCTTCCACTTGGAGCAGGTCGGCCACCTGCTTCAGCACGTCGCCCACAGGGACGGGCACGCGCTTGTCTTGGGGCGCGGCATCCTTCACGCGGGCGAGGGCCAGCAGGTCCTCTATCAGGGCCAGCAGTTCCGACGCGCGTTGGTCCGACCGCTCCAGCATCTCGCGCTGTTTGTCGGGGTCGGCGTACCCGTCCAGGATGAGGCGCAGGTAGCCCTGAATGGCGGCTACCGGCGCGCGCAGTTCGTGGGCCACCGTCAGCATGAAGGCGCTCTTCATCTTGTCCAGGCGCTCCAGTTCCTCTTTGGCGCGCGCCAGTTCCCGCGCCTCGGCCTCCAGCGCCTGCATTCGCTTGGACTCCAGCACCAGCCGCCGCCGCTCCAGCCCCTGGTGCACCGCCAGGATGAGCGTGTCGCCCGAGAAGGGTTTGGAGATGAAGTCGTAGGCCCCCCGCTTCACGGCCTGCACGGCCAGTTCTATGGTCGCATAGCCGGTGATGATGATGCACACGATGTCGGGGTCGTGCTCGTGGATGGGGCCCAGGAGGTCTATCCCCGTAACGTCCGGCATCATCACGTCCAAGAGCACCAAGTCCGGGCTCCACTCCCGCACCTTGCGCAGCCCTTCGGTCCCGTTCTCGGCCACGTCCACCGAATACCCCAAGGGGGCAAGGATGCGGCGGCACCCTTCGCGAATCCCCAGTTCGTCGTCAATGACCAGTATGCGCGGGATGTTCTCTGCCATGCTTGGCCTCCTGCTATACGACGCGTGCGGTCTCATCCGAGGCCGCGCCGGACTGCGCCTGGGAGATGCGCGCCGGCAGAATCACCGTGAAGCGCGTGCCCTTGCCCACCTGGCTCTGGACGGTGATCTGCCCTCGGTGCATTTTCACGATGCCGTAGGTGATGGCCAGGCCGAGGCCGGTGCCCCGCCCAATGGGCTTGGTGGTGAAGAACGGCGTGAACAGTTTGGGGATGTTCTCCGGCGGAATGCCGATGCCCGTGTCCTCAACGGAAATGTGGACGCGGTCTCCGGCGGGGTCCAGCATCGTTGTGAAGGTCAGGGTGCCGCCGTCGGGCATAGCCTCGGCGGCGTTGTTGGCCAGGTTCACCAGCACCTGGCGCAACTGCGAGGCATCGGCCTGGATGATGGGAAGATATGGGGCCAGCTTCTGGACGATGATGACGTTCTCGTACAGGGGCAGGCGCTCCAGGTCGCTGGCGAGTTCGCGGATCAGGCTGTTGACGTCGGTCTCCTGGGCCATGACTCGGCTCTGGCGGGCAAAGTTCAGGAGCGCCGTAACGATCTCCTTGCAGCGGGCCGCCTCGCGGGAAATCATCTGCAGGTCATCCTTGATGGTGGAGTCGGGCGGCACTTCGCGGTTCAGGATATCGGAATACAGCATGATGGTGCCGAGGGGGTTGTTGATCTCATGGGCAACGCCCGCGGCCAACTGGCCGATAGAGGCCAGGTTCTTGGCATGGAGCAGTTCATCCTGCGTGGACTGGAGTTCGGCCACCATGCGGTTGAAGGCCTCGGAGAGTTGGCGCAGTTCGCCGCGCCCGCGTTCGGGCACGCGCACGCTCATGTCGCCGCCCGCAACCTCGGCGCTGGCGGCCACCAGCGAGATGATGGGCTGGGTAATGGAGCGCGCCACCGGCAGAGACAGCAGCACCGCAATCAGGATGCTTACGACGGCGATGAGCACCACGCGCCGGTTGAAGTCGTGTACCAGGGACAGGAAGGCTTCTTCGCGCGCGCCCACGTAGAGGATGCCCACGATTTGCCCCGTGTGATCGCGCAGGGGCGTGTAGCGGGTGATGAAGTTCTCTTTTACCACAAACGCACGCCCTGTGTACTCCTGCCCTTCATGGAGCACAACCCGCGCCACCTCCTCGGACAGCCGCGTGCCGATGGCCCGCTCGCCCGTCTCGGTGAGCACGTTCGTGGAAACGCGCCAGTCGCCAAGGAATATGGTGGACGTGTCCACTCCCGCCACGCTCCGAATGCGGTCCACCAGCGTGAAGTCGCGGTTGAACAACTGGAAGACCACGACGAAGCCGAGCATCTGGTTGTCGGGGCCATAGGCGGGGGCGACGGCCATCAGCGCCAATCCTGCCGTCCCCTCACGCGGGTCAAACGGTTCGGGGGCCGCTCGCGGGGTCTCTATCAGCGGAATTCGCGCCTGCTCGGCCAGGCCGATGGGCTCCAGGTATTCGGCGGGGATAATCTCGGTGCCCGAGGTCAGCGCGCCTCGCCGGAGCGTCGCCGCGACGATGGGGAGACCGCTCCAGTCCATGTCGCGGCGCACGGATCGCTGGACGCCGTAGGCGAAGAGCACTCGCCCGGAGACGAGATGGCCGTCGGGGCGGAATACGCCGATGAACTGGGTCCCCTCCAGTTCGTTGCTGACAATGCGGTGCAGGATCATCGCATCCATCAGCCGCATCATGTCCTCTTGGCCGATGTTCTCGGGCGAGAGGTACGTGGACAGTTCGTTGTCCAGCGCCAGACTAAAGGCAACGGCGGAGACCTGACGCAGTGCGTTCTCATAGAACGCCTGCGCCAGGTTCATGTCGCGGCTGACGCGCTCGGTGGTGGCGCGGGTGAGGTAGTCCTGAATCACGCGGGAGATGGCCAGAGAGCCAAACGCCACGGGCACGAAGGCGACGACGAAGAAGGCGATGAGCAGGACGCGGTGAAGATACCCGCGGAACAGGCCCCGCAAGGGCTGGACGATCCGCATGAGGCCCCTTTTCATGGGCTATCCCCTCCTTTGGAGCCTAGCGCTATCAGCTTCGTTGGTATGCGTAACTGGAGCATGAAAATTATACTACCTGCCTGCGTGGCTGGCAAACGGTACCGCGCCTTTCGGCGAGTCTCAATATGGTATTGTTGAGAGTTACCGGGGCAGCGGTAGGTCTCTCGCCCCCACCTAACCCGTCCTGAACCCTCGCCTTCCCTCCCTACGTGCGAAGAAGAAAGGGAAGGGCTGGCGGGGATGGGTGAGATAGAGCGGCTCGGCAACCGAACGATGCCCAGTTGTCCTGGCCCACGGATTGAAACGCACCTCACGACGCTCCCACAGAGATTGCCATCCCTCGCGTTGAGCGGCTCTTTCTTTCATCAGCGGAGAACCAGGGGGCGTGAGGTGGGTGAGGCGGGCATTCGGCCCTTGAGGCGCGCAGCCGAAGGCAGAAGTCGAAGGGCATGCAACAGGAAGCATTGTGATTAGTAGTACAACGTATAAGTTTTCCTTATTTACCGAGTTTATGAGAATCGGCGTCCCCATAGACTTGACAGATACACCCACTTTTGTTATAATGTGCACAATTCGGGATGAGAGCAACACCGGTCAAGCGTCAAAGGAGGCCCGCACGTTGAAATCCTGTACATGTGGATCCTAGTTCAAGGAGGAAACAAGGTCTATGCGGAACAAAGTGATCTCCCTAGTATTGGCTGTATCCCTCTTGATGATCGCTACATCCCCGGTCTTTGCGCAGGGCCCCAGTGGAGAATTTGAAGTCATCCGTGCCGCGGCAGAGAAGTACCTCACCACGGTCAAGTCGCCCGTCATCACTGCGGACCAGTTGTACACCCTGCTGAACGATGGGGACGCTAGCAACGACCCGTTTATCGTGAGCGTGCGTTCCCCCGAGCACTATGCACTGGGCCACATCCCGGGCGCCATCAACATCCCCTACAAGAACATTGCCAAGCCCGAGAACCTGGCCAAACTGCCCAAGGACAAGCAGATCGTGGTCTACTGCTACACCGGCCACACCGGGCAGATTGCCACCACCGTCCTGAATCTCTTGGGCTACAATGCCATCAACCTCAAGTTCGGGATCATGGGCTGGACGAAGAACGACACCGTCCTGGCGCTCAAGCGCTTCGGCCCCGACACGGATCAGCGGGACTACCCATTGGAGACTAAGGTCAACGAAGCCACGGCCACCTATCCCTACCCGACCGTCTCCACGGGCGCGACCGGGGACTTTGAGATCATCCGCACCGCCGCCGACAACTGGCTGAACACGGCCAAGGCGCCCATTGTCAGCGCCGACTCCATCTTTGAGAACCTCAACGACGGCGATGCCTCCAACAATCCGGTCATCGTCTCGGTCCGCAGCGCCGAGCATTACGCGCTGGGCCACGTCCCGGGCGCCATCAACATTCCATGGAAGGAAATCGCCAAGCCCGAGAACCTGGCCAAACTGCCCGCCGACAAGCGCATTGTAACCTACTGCTACACCGGCCACACCGGAATGGTGGCGGCGACCATCCTGGGCATCCTGGGCTACGACGCCGGCAACATCAAGTACGGCATGATGGGCTGGACCAAGGACGACAAGGTGCTCGCACAACCGCGGTACGACGTCAACACGGCTCCCGATTACCCGGTTGAGGGCACTGCGGCTCCTGCCAAGTTGCCCGTTACCGGTGCGGAGACGAACCTGACCTGGGTTGTGCTCGTTGCGGGCGTCGCCGCTCTGCTCACGGGCAGTGCCCTGTACGCAAAGCGCGCAGCCCGCTAAGTTTCTCTCGTCACAGACGCCGGTTGGCCTCCGGGCGTCTTGACACGGTAACGCTTGCTTCAGGGAATCGCCCGAACGCGGCGGTTCCCTGAAGCGCATCTGTTTCGCCGAGAGGTTGTACGAACCCCACACAAGAGAGGTGAGCCATGAAACCCAAAACCCTTGTTTGGGTGGTGGGTCTGGTCGGGATCACGGTGCTGATCCTGGCGGCCTGTGGAGCCGCGGCGACGCCTACGCCGACCACAGCGCCTACCAAAGTGCCGCCGACCAATACGCCGGTTCCACCACCCACGAACACCCCAGCACCGACAAACACTCCGGTACCCCCGACACCCACGCCCATCCCGAGCGCGGACAACTGCGTGGCGTGCCATACGAACGCGGAAAGCCTGCAGAAACTCGCCGTAGAGAAGAAAACGGGCTCTGCCGAGACCGAAGGCGAGGGTTGAGCGGGCGAACTGCCTCCGTTGGAGGCATGGGAAAAGGTCTTCATCGGTAACGACGCCTTCCTCAAGGACGTGCACAACACGCCCAACTGCATCGGCTGCCACGGCGGACAGCCCGACACCGATGACAAAGAGTTGGCCCACAAGGGCGTCGTGCGCGACCCGTCGGCGGACCCTGAGGGCGTCTGCGCCAACTGTCACGGCGACATCGCCAAGACCTACGCGACGTCCTTGCACTACACCATCAACGGCTACTACACGATTCTGGCGCAGCGCGGGTTTGATTTCAACGACCCGGCCAAGGCCGAGATCTTTGAGCGCCATTGCAGCGGCTGCCACGCGACCTGCGGCCAGTGCCACATCTCGCGGCCCGCATCGACCGACGGCGGCCTCGTGAAGGACCATCAGGTCAAGAGCATTGTATCGCTGAGCGACACATGCTTGGGCTGCCACGGCGGGCGCGTTGGCCCTGAGTTCATGGGCAAGAACGCCGGCGTTCCGGGCGATGTCCACTGGACCAAGGGTATCAACTGCTTCAAGTGCCACAACGTTACCCAGTTCCACGGCGATGGCACCCAGTATGCGCACCGCTACGACGGCAAGCCCGCGCCGTCCTGCCTGGACTGCCATCCGGACGCCGCGCCGGGCAAGGGCCAGGTCATGCAGCACAACATCCACGGCGACAAACTGGACTGCCGCGTGTGCCACTCGGCCGGCGCGTACAAGTCCTGCTGGAACTGCCACGTGGGCCTGGATAAGGAAGGTCTCCCGTACCGCAAGTTGGATCCATCGGTGATGACCTTCAAGATCGGGAAGAACCCGAATCCGACGCCCGACCGGCCGTGGGAGTACGTCCTGGTGCGGCACATCCCTGTGCCTGCGGACATCTTCGGATACTACGGCGACAACATGCTTCCGAACTGGGCCTCCGTGCCCACGTGGAAGTATGCTACCGTGCACAACATCCAGAAGATCACCCCGCAGAACAAGGACTGCAAGAACTGCCATGGCCATCCGGAACTGTTCCTGACGGAGAAGGACGTGGATCCGGCGGAACTGGAAGCCAACCGGGGGGTGATCGTAACGGAGATTCCCAAGTAGGAGGGGCCTTTGCCCTGGCCCGCGAGGGCGGTGGACACCCGCCCCCCAACGCGGGAACGCGGGCTAGGGCGTAGGATGACGCAAAGCGCGGCACCGAGTGCACGGTGCCGCGCTTCTGTGTCTCCGGTGGGCGAGCCTTACTGCGCCTCGCGCACCTTGAATCCCCGCAGACGCAGGGAGTTGGTTACCACAAAGATGGAACTCATGGCCATGGCCGCCGCCGCCAGCATGGGGTTCAGGAAACCCGCCGCGGCCGCCGGAATCAGCACCGTGTTGTAGAAGAACGCCCAGAACAGGTTCTGCTTGATGGTGCGCATGGTCCCGCGCGACAGGGCCACGGCCCGCGCCACGCCCCGCAGGTCGCCGCTCATCAGTGTGATGTCGGCGGCCTCCATGGCGATGTCCGTGCCCGTGCCGATGGCGATGCCCACGTCCGCTTGGGCCAGCGCGGGCGCGTCGTTGATGCCGTCGCCCACCATGGCGACCACGCGGCCCTCGTCCTGAAGCCGCTTCACTTCCAGGGCCTTGTCCTGGGGCAGGACCTCGGCCAGGACGCGGTCTACGCCAACCTGCCTGGCGATGGCCTCGGCCGTGCGGCGGTTGTCGCCGGTGAGCATGACCACCTCCAAGCCAAGCGCGTGGAGCATCCGCACGCCCTCGGCCGACTCCGGCTTGACCGTGTCGGCCACGGCCACCACGCCCACCGCCGAATCGCCGACGGCCACCACCAGTGTCGTCTTGGCCTCGGCCTGCAGGCGCTCCACCTCGCGGTCCAGCCCGTTCAGGCGGATGCCGTTCTCCTCCATGAGGCGCAGGGTGCCCAGGAGCACGGCATTGCCGTTCACGCGCCCGATCACCCCCTTGCCGCTGATGGCCTGGAACTCCGCGACGGGGGCCAGCGTCAGGCCCCGCTCGCGGGCCGCGCGCACGATGGCCTCGCCGATGGGGTGCTCGGAGCCCTGCTCCACCGACGCCGCCCAGCGCAGGACTTCGTCCTCATCGCCGTTCAGGGCTACCACGTCGGTAACCGACGGCTTGCCTTCGGTGATGGTGCCGGTCTTGTCCAGCACGATGACGTGCACATCGCCGGCGCGCTCCAGGCTTTCGCCGCTCTTGATGAGGATGCCGTTTTCCGCGCCCTTGCCCGTGCCCACCATGATGGCTGTCGGGGTGGCAAGCCCAAGCGCGCACGGGCACGCGATGACCAGCACGGCCACCATGTTGAGCAGGGAGCGGGTGAACCCCGCGCCGCCGATGAAGTACCAGCCCAGGAACGTGAGCAGCGCGATGCCGATGACCGTCGGCACGAAGACCGCCGAAACGCGGTCGGCCAGGCGCTGAATGGGGGCCTTGGAACCCTGTGCCTGCTCCACCAGGCGGATGATCTGCGCCAGAACCGTCCCCTTGCCCACCTGCGTGGCCCGGAACTTCAGAAGGCCCTGCTTGTTCACCGTCGCGCCGACGACCTGGGAGCCGGGGGCTTTCTCCACGGGCAGGCTCTCGCCCGTGAGCATGGACTCGTCCACGGCGGACGTCCCTTCCAGCACGACGCCGTCCACAGGGATGCGCTCGCCCGGGCGCACCACCACCACGTCGCCCACGCGCACGTCGCCTACGGGCACCTCCACTTCCGCGCCGTCGCGGATGACGCGCGCCGTTTTCGGAGCCAGCCCCATGAGCCGCTTGATGGCCTCGGATGTGCGGCCCTTGGCCCGCGCCTCCAGGTACTTGCCCAGGATGATGAGGGTGATGATGACGGCGGCGGTGTCGTAGTACAGGTGCCCGTGCAGGAAGAATGTGCCGGCGAGGCTGTAGAGGAACGCCGCCGATGTCCCCATGGCGATGAGCACGTCCATGTTGGCCGAGCCGGCGCGCAGGGCCTTGTACCCGCCGCGGTAGAACTGCCACCCGATGACGAACTGCACGGGGATGGTCAGCGCCAGCAGGAGATAGGGCCGCCACGCGAAATCGGGAATCAGCCCGCCGTCCACGCCCATGCTGAGGACTGAGATGATGAACGCCAGGGCCGCGCCCCAGATGAGTTTGCGGCGCTGGACGCGGATCTCGTGCTCGCGGGCGGCGCGTTCGGCGTCTTCCACCTCCTCGCCCTCGCCTGCCTCCACGACCTCGTAGCCCACGTCCACGATGGCCCGCTTGATGTCGGCCAGCGACACGGCCGTGGGGATGTATTCCACAGTGGCGCGCTCGTTGGCCAGGTTGACGTTGGCCTCCACGACGCCGTCCAGTTTGCGCAGCGCCCGCTCTATGGTCAGCGCGCAATTGGCGCACGTCATGCCGCGGATGGGGAGTTCGGCCTTCGCCGTCGTGGCGCGGTAGCCGAGATCGTCAATGGTCGCCACGACCTGCTTCTCGTCCACCAGCGCAGGGTCGTATTCCAGCGTTACGCGCTCGGCGGCGAAGTTCACGGCGGCGCTCTGGACGCCCTCCAGCCGCTTCAGCCCGCGCTCTATGGTCAGCGCGCAGTTCGCGCACGTCATGCCGGTTACCGGGATGGTCAACTGCTTTTTGTCTGCCATGGGTGGCCTGCCTTATCTATGTTCTCCGCCGAGAACGCGGAGCGCGCGGGGCGGATGGCGCGGCCCCGCACCCTCCGCGCCTCGGCGGCGGGACCTACTCCGCGGCGGGATATCCGATCTCCCGCAGGGTCTGCAGGACGGTTTCCAGCGTCTCGGGCGTGTCCACCTGGACGGACACGCGCTTGGTTTCCACGTCGGCCTGCACCTCGGCCACGCCTTTGACCTGGCCCAGTTCGCGCTGGATGGTGCGGACGCAGTGATGGCACGAGATGTTGGGGACTTGCAGGGTTTTGGTAATCATGGTTTACGCTCCTTTACAGTTTTCTGGACAACTCAAAGACGTCCATGAGTTCGCCGATGACGCGCTCGCGCTCGTCGGGATTTTCGCCGCGGATGGCCCGCGTAACGCAGGTGTGCAGGTGGCCGTTGAGCACCAGCGCGTTGACGCGGTCCAGCGCGCGCTGGACGGCGAGGACCTGCTTGATGATGTCCACGCAGTAGGCGTCCTCGTCCACCATGCGCTGGATGCCGCGGATGTGGCCTTCGGCGGTGGCCAGGCGGGCCTTCACGTCGCTCTTGAGTTGCTCGTCCATGGTTCCTCCTACCCCCTCCCCCTATGGGGTGGGGTCTACGCCTATAATATAACCGATTTTGTCCGATTTGTCAAGTGGGGGCACGGCGCGCCGGCGACTCTCAATATGGGAATTGAACAAGGGTGGCAATCCCTGCGGGAGCGGCGCGGAGAAAGGGAATGCGGGAAGTTGACTTTTTTGCCAACCTGTGGTAATATACAGGCGCGGTTGGAAGGTTTTCGGACCGGCCACGGGCAACGTGGTCGTCTCAACGAAATGGGGAGGGCGTGAGGGTTACCCTTGCGCCTTTTGTTTGACCAGGGGGCAGAGGCTTTGCCCTGGGTTTGTATGAAACTTTCCGATAGGGGTGTAGATAGATGAATCGTTTGACCGAACTATTCTTCCCGCACAGGCTCTTGGGACAGTTGCGCGATATTGCGGGTCCCCAGTGGCAGGCGCTGGTGGACCGGGTTGCCGCGCTTCCGCCCACGCACGAGGATAGCCTGGCGCTGACGCTGATGATCATCCGCGCAGCCGGGTGCATCGGTTGCGAGGCCGGGAGTTACCGCGCCGGCTTGGGGTGCGTGGTGTGCGCGCAGCGCGCGATCCGCGCGATGAATGCGACAGACGGCGCGCTCGTTCGGCGCTTCAAGCGCGCCCAGGCCGAAGTCCACAAATTCTTGGAAGACACACAGCAGGCACAGGCTGACGACAAGGCGGCCTAGTGCGGAGCCAGATAGACCACGCGAGGAAGCGGGGCGTATGTCCCGCTTCCTCATTTTATGGGCGCGCGTCGGGCAGTCGGATTTCCAATTCCTCTAGCCGCGCGCCTCGCCGACGGGTTACGCGGATTTGCGCTCCCTTGCACTCGTAGGTCTCGCCTTCCTCGGGTATTTTTTGCATTCGCGTCATCAGCAGCCCGGCAAGGGTTTCGTATAACTCGCTCTCGGGGAGCGAGAGGCCCAGAACGTCGTTCACCTCGTCCACCCGAAGTTGGGCGTCCACCAGCACGGTGCGCGCGTCCACCCGCCGGATGGCCGGGCGCACCGTGGCTACCTCGTCGCTCAATTGCCCCACGATCTCTTCCACCAGTTCTTCCAGGGTTACCAGCCCCGCGGTACCCCCGTACTCGTCCAGGACGATGGCCATCTGCACCTTCCGTTCGCGCATCTCGGCGAAGAGGTCGCCGATGGGTTTGGTTGCGGGGACGAAGAGGGCCGGGCGGGCAAGTTCCCTGAGGGGGCGCTCCCAGGCGGCCTGGTCCTCCGCCAGGAGGTAGAGGACATCCTTCACGGAGACCACACCGACGATGTTGTCCAGGTCCCCTTCGTACACGGGGAACCGGCTGTGGGGGGCCTGGCGGAAGGTCCGCAGGAGGTCGGCGATGGTGGCCGCGGCGGGGAGGCCCACCCCCTCTTGCCGGGGGATCATGGCCTCCTGGACGCGTGGGTCTCTTCCTCCTCCAGGACTCCTTCCTGCTCGCTGGCGGCGATGAGCATCTTCAGTTCCTCCACCGAGTGGACGCGCTGGTGGCCGGTGGGAGCGCGCAGTCCCACCAGCCGCAGGAGGCCATTGCCTGCACCGTTGAGGAGCCAGATGAGGGGTCGGAACACGTTCTCGGTGAGAAGGGTGGGGCGGGCGACGAGGAAGGCCGTTTCCTCGGGGTACTGGAGGGCGATGGACTTGGGGGCCAGTTCGCCCACCACGACGTGCAGGAAGGTGATTGCCGCGAAGGCCAACGCGGCGACGGCGGAATAGGTCGCCGGGATTCGCCAGTTTTCGGGCAAGTGGTCCAGAAGCGGCTCCATCAGCCTGGACAGGCCGGCAACCATTTCATCGACTTCGTCCA
>FWPV01007088.1_pt1 | contig 20720 bp, 20 predicted proteins | sample 2228371 | NCBI WGS metagenome assembly FWPV01 (sample SAMEA103939776, study PRJEB20133) | metagenome | reverse complement strand
CGAACCCCCAACACCCAGTTCCGAAGACTGGTGCTCTATCCGTTGAGCTACAGGCCCGAAGTCAATTGAAATTTTACTCTATTCAAGGTCAAATGTCAAGGTTTGCACCTCGATAGCTATTCTGCTTTATATTTTCGCAGTTTTTAGATTTCTTTGATAGCCGAATTGAATGATCCGCCTTCCCAAGACGTCGGAATTTCTTTTGAAAACACGATGTAAAACAATCAAATAAAAGCCATTGGTCTTGCTCGGGGCGGCGTGCCTATTATGGCATCGGACAATGATTCCGAACTTTGCGAGGTGAGGTGTGAGGATGCGCTAGAACCGCAAAAGGCGACTTTGTTTCTATTAGCCCCTTGGCAATGTCCTCCATATTTTCAATTGCCTCTTTAGCCGTGCGCCCTTCTGCATGGCATCCTTCTATAAGCGGGCATGCTGCAAAATACCTCCCGCCAGGCAGTTCCGTGACTTCTATTGGTAAATTGAATTTTTCCACTTTGCTCCCTCCCGAGTAAGACCAAAGCAGAAGCTAAAGGTTCAATTTTTACAAAGCTCAAGTATGCGCTCAACAACTTGGCTTACAGTTAGGTTGTCGGTATTGATCTCAACAGCTTCGGGAACCTTTGTCAGCGGACTATCTGGTCTGGTGCTGTCGCGATGGTCTCGTTCCTCAATCTCGCGCCTGAGGGTTTCGATGTCCACCTCTACGCCCGAAGCTTTCATCTCGAGATACCGGCGTCTTGCGCGCTCCTCAACTGAGGCTGTAAGGAAAATTTTCACATCCGCATCCGGCAAAACTACCGAACCTATGTCCCGCCCTTCCATCACAACTCCGCCGCCGCTTGCCAGCCGCCTCTGCTGCGCCACTAAATGTCTGCGAACCCCAGAGATTGCGGAGACAGGTGAAGAGAGCCGCGTAACCTCAGGACTCCGTATTGCCTCAGAAACATCTTTTCCATCTACAAAGATGCGGGACCCATCACCCATGGGGAAATTTATATCCATCTCGCCTGCCATTTCCACAATTCGGTCTTCATCCGAGAGCGGTATACCTTCTTCCAGTGATTTCCAAGCGACTGCCCTGTACATTGCTCCGGTGTCAATATATCTCAAACCAAGACGACGAGCAACTTCCCTAGCCACAGTTGTTTTTCCGGCACCCGCTGGTCCGTCAATGGCTATTGATATTTTTCTGTGCATCTTTGGCTAACCCAACGAAATAAACAACAAAGTTATATGCTCAATTCCTTGACTTTTAGTAGCTCCATAAGACAACTGAAAGAGTGTATTTATCTATTTCAACCTAAATCCTCATTTTCCTGCTTAGGCTGAAATATGCCATCCCTAATCTGCTTAGCGGTAGCGAACCATTTCATAAATGCCTCGCCATCATTTGATTCTAAAGCTTGAAGTCCTTGGGCAAGATGTTCCTGAAAGCTCGCGGCAGCTTTCTGAATTTCCTCAATATTTGTCATACAGATATCTCGCCAAAGAACTGGCGAACTGCTAGCTACCCGCGTCATGTCACGGAAACTGCCCGCTACAAGGTCGAGTATCTGAGGGTTTTTGAGAGAATATTCGTGTGCCAGCGACACAAGTGCAGCGGCGATTATATGCGTAAGATGGCTAACTGCGGCTACACACTGGTCATGTACCTCTGGTTGCATAACTATCACGCGCGCCCCGATCGCTTCCGCTAATCTCCGGATAACTGCCAAAACCTTGGGTTCGGTTTTATCCGTTGGCGTTAAAATATAAGCCGCGTTGACAAACAAATCAGGATTTGCCGCTTCGACGCCCGTCATCTCGGAGCCAGCCATTGGATGCCCACCGATAAAGTAGACGTCCCTGCTAATTATTTTGTCCGCTTCCCTGCATATTTTGGCTTTCGTGCTGCCGGCGTCGGTAATAATGCAACCACTCTTAGCCGCCGTTGCCGCCCTGCGAATGAAATCAACCTCCAAGCCAACGGGTGTTGAAACGTATACTAAGTCAGCTTTGCGAACTCCTGCTTCAACGTCGGTTGTCCAGTCATCTATAGCGCCAAGATTGACAGCTTTCTTAAGTCGCTCCGGATTTCGACCAATGCCGGTGACGCAGTTAGCAAGCCCGCGTTTCTTCAGCGCCATCCCGAACGAACCGCCGATCAGCCCAACGCCAATAATTGCCACACAATCAATTTGCTTCACTTGGTTCGCTCCAACTAGGTTTTCTCCCAATGGCATGAATTAGTGGTATCAAGTCTTTCATTAACTTCTCGAACGTATTAGGTTTAAGGGACTGCGGTCCGTCTTTCAATGCACACTGGGGCTCAGGATGAACTTCGATGATTAACCCATCTGCGCCCGCCGCAACCGCCGCCTTTGCAACAGGACTGACAAGTTGCCACCGTCCTGTTCCATGGCTGGGATCGGCAATGATTGGCAAGTGGCTCAATTCGGAAACCGCAGGGATAGCGTTGATGTCAAATGTATTACGAGTAAGGGTCTCGAACGTTCGTATCCCCCGCTCGCATAAGATAATTTCATAGTTTCCACGTGAAGCTATATATTCTGCCGCTTGGAGCCATTCTTCAATCGTCGCTGACATGCCTCGCTTAAGCATAACAGGTTTTCGTGCAATGCCAATCTCCTTCAAAAGTGCAAAATTGGTCATATTCCGCGTCCCGATTTGAAGTATATCAGCATACTTCATTACCAGCTCGACGTCGCGCGTATCCATAACTTCGGTAATAATTGGCATGCCAGTCTCTTCACGCGCTGCGGCTAAAATTTTTAAGCCGTCTTCGCCAAGCCCGTGGAAACTATACGGCGAGGTGCTTGGTTTGAAAGCTCCTCCGCGTAAGATACGAGCTCCAGCCCGATAGCAACAGCGAGCAGTTTCCAACAACTGCGCTTCGCTTTCCACACAGCATGGCCCAGCCATAACCACAACTTCTTCCCCGCCTATTTCGACATCCCTCACGCGAATGACGGTCTTTTCGGGGTGGAATTCCCTGCCCACAATCTTATAGGGCTTCAGAATTGGCACAACGCGCTCGACAAATGGAAGCGCTTCAATCTGCTGAATAACAAGAAGTTTGTCTTCCTCGGGAGCTCCAATCGCTCCGATTATTGTCTTTTCCACGCCGCGAGAAAGGTGTATTCCATAACCACGCTCTTTAAGGGTGGCGGTCAATTTTTCTATATCCTGATCGGTTGCCTTGGAGGATAATACGATAATCATGCTAATCCCTACTGTCCAATACTGGAGGCAAAAAGTGACTTCGTTACGAACGTTAAGCTTGGTCAGCCAAAACTTTTCTTAGGGTTTCGATGAAACGTTCATTTTCAGCTGCTGTGCCTATGGTAACTCGTATGTAAGTCGGATAGCCGAATATATCACCGGTTCGCACAATAACGCCTCTCTTCAAAAGCTCGGTGAACACCTGCCGCGAGTCGCGCTTGAGATCAACCCAAACAAAGTTTGCCTCAGTTGGCGTATATGGGAGACCCATTGCTTCAAACTCGCGATATAGATACTTTTTGCCTTCGGAATTACAGCGCCGGCTTCGTTCAACCTGCTCCGGATCGCCAAGGCTGGCAATAGCACCAACCTGAGCTACGCTGTTTACGTTGAACGGTTCGCGGACTTGATTCAGGCACTGAATTATCTCGGGTCTTGCGATTGCATAGCCAATCCTAAGACCAGCAAGCCCATATATCTTCGAGAAAGTACGCAGTACAATAACATTAGCTCCTGCCCTTACGAACTCTAACATCCGCGGAAACTCGGGGCTTTCTACATATTCATAGTAAGCCTCGTCAAATACTGCAATAACTCGCCTAGGCAATCGTGATACCAGCCGCTCGACGTCTTTGTGTGTAACTGCTGTCCCTGTTGGGTTGTTCGGGTTTGCGACAAAAATGATACGCGTTCGATCGGTTATTCGATCGCCCATTGCATCGAGATCGTGTGTGAAGTTTTTGAGTGGCACCATAACACACTCGCAGTTATTAAGAATGGCTGCCGACTCATACCTAACAAAAGACGGATTTGCTTGGATAACCTCATCACCTGGCGAAAGGAATGTTACGCCAATATAGTGAATTAGCTCGTCGGAGCCATTGCCGGGCAGTATCTCATCTTCGCTAACACCCCAGTGCTGTGCAAGCGCTTTCTTTAACCGAAAGCAGCTTCCATCGGGATAAAGTGCAACTTCCTCGACAGCCTTTTTCATCGCCTCAACAGCCTTAGGAGATGGGCCAAGGGGATTTTCGTTTGATGCTAGCTTAATTATATCGGTGATGCCATACTCTCGCTCCACTTCCTCTATTGGCTTGCCGGGCGAATATGGTTTTAAACGTTGTATGTTCTCTCCGACTAGGTCACTTATTGCCATTGGTATTCTCCCACAGTATTTGGTTCAGTTTAGCATAGATAAGCTGAAATTGACAAGCAAGGAAGCAGAGTATATCTATACTCTGTGGATTCTGCCTACATGCTCATGAGTGGCAATATATACGCCGATGCTCCGTTCAACAAGAACTTGAACAAAACTTATACGGTGTGATGGGAGATCTTTCGTAGCAAGTTCTAAGGCGCATGCAACTGCAACTCTGGCTAAGTCTTGGTTTCCAGTTTTTAGAAGCACGTATGCATTTTCTTCAATACGTCGTTTGTATCTTGAGCGCACTTCGGGGGTGAAAATTTCGTCAGCGGCTGTTTGGAAAATACGCTCAATTCTCTCCTGTTTGACCGTCTCTGAAAGTATAAGAGGGCTTTCCTCAGCTTCGATTAACTTGACAGCATGCGGTTGAATCTCATCTTCTCTTATAACCCAGCCGCGGAATATTTTGGTCTCAAACAATTCCTCAGCACGGTTGGCAAGTGACATATTAGAGCGAATTTCCTCAGCGTCAATTTCATCGTATACAATCGAACGCTCATAGTCTGAACCGGAGGCATGAAATAGATCGCGGTAAACTTGATAATCAATTGGCAATGGCTTTCCTTGATTCACAGTAATAGCTTCATACTCGCGCCCTCTAAAAAGCACATAACTCGCGGGAACATCAATGTAGACGGAGCCTTCTGGCGTACTTTCTGCCAGAGAATCCTCATAATCCTTTTTTGTCGTACGCACTGCGGCAAACTCTTCAATGCCATTAACATCATTGGCAATCATTACCACGGCTTCAGTCCCGGTTAGAGGCACGGTAAACAGAATAGAAAGCATTTGCTCGCCCTTGCCATCAATGTTACTCATGATAGATCTGATAACTCGCCGCCCACCTGTTAATCCAAGCGTTGGACCCGGTAACTCTTCTGGTGTCTCCTCCACCGCAATACCCTCTGACTTAAGGCGATGAAGCGCACGACGCGCAGACTTCACCACTGCCTTTGGTTGCCCTTCTCTATCAAGATTTTGAAGTATGGGAACCACTGCTTCCGACTTAATGAATCCCATCGCCTCTGCTGCCGCGGAAGCATATTCAGGCTCGCCCAAGAGAGATTCCAATAAAGGAAGAATTGCCATCTGCCGATTTCGCGCCACATCAATGAGCACTAACGCAGCCTCCTCGGGAGGTAATGACCTGATAGCCTGAACAATTTCCGGCAATTTTGGAGTACGTTCCTCAGGCGCCAGCTCCGAGAATTCACCAATGCGTCTAATGATTGTTTGCGCCTCCTGGCTAACCACCGTCCGTGTTGTAGTTTTCTTAGCAGATTTTGTTTTTCTTATTCTCATTCTTCAACCCCCACCACCACCTCATCAATTCTGGATTGGGCCATGTCTCCAACATTTGTTCCGGGTGCGATCTCTGCTGCCTTGCGCCACCATGACACCGCACTTTCAACATCGCCATTTTTGTAGGCTTCATCGCCTCGATTGACATATATGAGTGCTGCGTTTTGCGCCGCAAACCTCCCCGCCTCGCTAGATGGTTCAAGCTTAAAAACTGCCTCGAATTCTGCAAGCGCCTCGCTCTCTCTGCCCATGCGCCTCAGCGCACGCCCAAGAAAGAGATGCGCTTCAGCAAAGTTTTTGTCATAAACAAGGGCTTGTTGGTAAAACGTTATTGCTCGCGAATAATCAGCTGTTTGCTCTGCTTGGTTTCCAAGCTGAACATAACACAAGGCAATGTTTCGCCTGATTTTCTTCGCCAACTCCGGGTCACTTGCCAATTTTAGGGCTTTGCTCCATTCTTGTATAGCGGCAAGGTAACTCTGCGAATCAAAATATTGCTCCCCAGCGTCCAAAAACGCTTGAATTTCTTTTTGGTGATACTGCTTTTGATATCCTTGATAGGCAGTTAAAAATGCCCAGATGAACATCACCACCGCGGCGCACGCAAAAAGGACCGCAAACATTACTTTCAGAAAATACTTCGCCTCAGGTGACAAAAGCGGCTTTGAGGGAAGCTTGGGCAAGACGATGTCATCTGGCTTTGAATTACCAAGCTGGTCTCCTGTTGGCGGTGGAGGCATCGGTGGCGGCAGAGGACTGCCGTTCCATCCGCCGGGCATTCCAATAGTCGGGCTGAATGCATCCGAATATGCCGTTGCTCGCTGGCGTGCAGAGGGAGAAAGATCAGCCTTTATTTCTTCCGCAGATTGATAACGCATATTTGGATCTTTAGCAAGGCAACGACGAATTACATCTGCCATAAACGCCGGAACAGTTGGAGGAATGACAACCTCTTGATTCATTATGTTGTACGTGATGGTAACAACAGAATCTCCGGTAAACGGCTTCTTCCCAACCAACATCTCGTATATTACTATGCCAAGCGAAAATATGTCCGTACGATGGTCCAGCTGCCTTCCTGCAATTTGTTCCGGCGACATATAGCTTGGGGTCCCAAAAACTTGGCCATTAGCAGTCAATGAGGGTTCTTCCATTAAGCGGGCAATTCCGAAGTCGGTTATCTTCACAAGTCCGCTTGGAAGAATGTGTATATTATCGGGTTTAATGTCGCGATGTATGACACCTTTTGAATGCGCATAAGCAAGGCCATCGCATACTTGGGAGATTATTTCAATAGCGCGGTCAACAGAGATTTGACCCTCAATCTCCAAGATATTTCGCAGCGACTGGCCTTCCAGGTATTCCATGGCAATAAAATGTCTACCCTGATCCTCACCTGCTTCATAAATAGTTACTATATTTGGATGGGTAAGCAAGCCAGCGGTGCGCGCCTCGCGGTAAAACCGCTCTATCCGCTCTCTTCTCTGTTGACCTGTAAGGTTTGGAGGTATGACTAGTTCTTTCACTGCTACGCGGCGTTTGATTCTTGTATCAATCGCCTCGTAGACTATGTCATTGCTTCTCCCGATCTCGCGAACGATTTCGTAATGCCCAAGGGTATTTGTAGCCACAAGCAAGTACCGTTTGTGATGATGTTAGCAGCTGAAATTATAATCTAGCCGCCGAACAACCTGCGGATTTTGCGCCTTCTGCCGCCACGTTTCTCTATGCTTTTTATTCCAACAATAAGTACAGTAATATTATCACCGCCACCATTTCCATTTGCACGATCAACCAATTTAAGCGCCGCAACTGCAGGGCTTGCTTCTGATACTATTTCTAACATTTCCGCATCTGAAACAAATCCTGAAAGGCCATCGGAACATAGAAGGATAACGTCACCTTGCTCAAGCTCTTCTTTGGATAGATCCACCTCGACATCAGGCGTTACACCCAGTGATCTGGTAATGACGTTTCGAAACGGCGACATCATCGCTTCTTCCTCAGTCATTGCTCCGCGCTGGACCTGCTCTGCAACCCATGAGTGATCTTGGGTAAGCTGGCGGATCTCACCATTTCGAATCATATATGCCCTGCTATCGCCAACGTGGGCGATGTAAAGCTTCCCTTCTAGAATCACCACCGCTGTGCAGGTCGTTCCCATCCCAGATCGCTCGGGTATATTTCTGCCCACATCGTAAATGTATTTATTAGCTGCCTTAAACGCAACCTCCAAGCTTTGTGCGGTATCTTCCGAAAAATCTGAATAGTAACTTCTAATTATTGTCTTAAGAGCCAGCTCGCTGGCAATCTGGCCCGATGCATGGCCGCCCATGCCATCCGCTACTGCATAGAATAACCCCTTTGCCGCAAGAAGTTGGGGCTCCTCGGGCTCAAAAAACTCAAACTTGTCCTCGTTGTTCTCGCGTATCAATCCAAGATCGGTTTTTGCCCCTAGCCGTGTGGTAACTATCACACTCGGCTTTAAGTCTTTTTTATTCGCCCAGCCTTGTATCAAATCTCCGGTATCAAGTTTTGCGGTTATTTCTGTCTGCTCCATTTTCATTCCTCACCCTCAGTTAATTCGGGCTGAGTGTCCGAGCACGTTGGGTTATCTTCCGATGAAAGGATTTCAAAGCGGAGCTTGGTCATACCCACGGTTATCTCATCGCCGTCTGAAATTGCACTTCGCAAGCCGGGAGCAATTCTCACTCCATTTACAAACGTGCCGTTAGTACTGCCCATGTCTGTAATATAAAACCCATCGCTTTCCGCTATGAGGTCAGCGTGAATACTGGACACATATCCATCGAATGTAATGGGAATGGCTGCGCTCCCACGGCGGCCAATGTCATTTTCACCGGGTCTTATTTCGAAAACCTTAGTCGGGTCAGAAACAACAACAAGACGCGCCACAGGCTTTGGCTGTTCGGAAGCTACTTTGCCAAGCTCCTCTTCTGAAACTTGATCCTCCTCTGCCTGCATAGTTTGTACTTCGCCAGCAGTTTCATCATCTTCAAGAGTCTGAGTTTTTTCTGCAACCCTTGATGACGTTTCAGGAAGAGTCAAAATCAGGATTGAATTTCCAAATCTAAGCTCCGTCCCATCGCCAATCCGCGTCTTCTCGCCTGTTTCTATCTTGCTGCCATCAACGTATGTGCCGTTCGTGCTACCGATGTCCTCCACCAAACAACCCGTCTCATCGAGCGTGATTATGGCATGGCGTCGCGAAACAGTTGGGTCCTCAAGGAGAACATCCGCCGCCTCACGACCGACCGTGTTCTCGCCGTAACTCAGGAAAAACTCGCGACCCCGCACCTTATCCAAAAGCTTTGGGAGAGCAGATACGTCTTGTGTAGGTGCGGACTCGCCCGGCACCATCGAAAGAAGAAACCCACAATCGCCGCAATATTTCTCACTTGGGCTATTCTCCGTGCCACACACAGGGCATTTTATCGGCGTGCCGATTATCGTAGCTTCAGTTGCCTCAGGCGCTGATTGGGCAACCATTGTTTTTTCAATTTGTGGCTGGTCTATCTCCATAGAAAATCTTCCTTTCAAGTTGAGCTAATTTTAGGCTATCCAACAGATTTAATTTACGTATCAAATTATTTTTTCTTTCCCTGATCTAGGCTGTAAATTGTGCCGATGAGGGTCTTCTCAGCATCTTGTCCACCGCGCTTGACGGCATCAATTGCTTTTTGAACCTCCCCTGCCTCTTGAACACGGCCTTGGTCACGCAAAATATTCAACGTCCGCTCAAGCTCAGCGGTCGCCGCCATCGCTGAAAGTTGCTGGGTTTTCATCCCCATAACTGTTTTCTCAAGTTTCCTTGAGGCTAGCGCTATCTCGAGTTCCTGTTTGACAATTGGATTGACCCCGGTTGTAATGATCGCTTTGTCTGGGGTAAATTCGAACTCCACATCAGCAGATAAGACTTCATCTCGCCCGCTAGCAGCATCATTATAAAAGACCTCAGCCTTAACAACTCGGTAGATACCAGCCGGTCTTGGAGCAAATTCTAGCTCGCAGAGAACTGACATCGCGCTCCCGCGTTCCATATCCACCAAGTTAACTTCGGCACAACGTTCGCCAAATGACGTTTGCTTTCCGTATACTTGGCGAAGTTGAACCCAACGCGACAAGCCAAGACGCAGGCGAATATTACGCGCGGTAATTGTCATCAAGCTTTCCAATTCGCGTCTAAAGATTTCCGGAATTAACTCGGGACGAGAAATGTAATAGTAATTACCCCCACTTTGCCGCGCAATACCCGCCATTAGCTCCTCATTATATTCGGGCCCAAAGCCCAGAGCAGTTATTGTAATACCCCTGCTCTTTTGCTCTGCAACTTGGCCCACTATCGAAGCGAAATCCTTTATGCCTGCAGTTGGTTCTCCGTCAGTAAGGAGGATCACACGGTTCAGGTAGCCCTCAGAATATGACGACATTACCTGATTAGCCCCGACAACAATCCCGTCATAAAGGTTGGTAGTATTGCCTACTTGAATGCGATTGATATGCTCCTTCAAAAGTGTTTTATTTATGACTCGCCGCGCAGGCATAATAATGTCAACCTGCTCGGCAAAAGTGACAATCGAGAGAATATCAGTTGGTTCAAGGAGGTCGACAACATAACCACAAGCTCGCTTCACATAGTCAAGCGGCTCGCCTTCCATTGAGCCACTTCGGTCAATTACAAGCGCAATATTTAGTGGCAAGCGCCGGCCCATTACACCAGGCGCCGACTTTAGCTGTATAAGGAGATGCTCACGCGACGGCTCAGTGCTCAAGGCGTATCGGTTTCCGGGGAAACATTCAATTTCAAGCGCCCTGTAAGCGCCCACCATCGCCGTTTTGCCCTCCTCGGCATTAAGCGCTCTCGTCCGTGCGTCAGGTCCTTCATCACCGCCAGGAGGAATAATCCTTGTCTGTTCCATAGATTGCCTACCTCCGAGAATTGATCGTGGGAAAAGTAGCCCACTATTATTCTGCCCCTACTAGCGTCAATTCCTCTGTTTGAACTTCGGCAAGGCTCATTTCGGGGCCTATTTCGCGAAAATGCGCTTCCATGCGTGCCAACCCTTCATTGAAATCTTTTTCGCTTATGAGCGTCAAAGCAGATATGTTCTTATTCCGTACCTTCTCCAGATAAGCCCCAACACTTGGAGCCAACTTTTGGACAACAGTTTCATGCCAAACTTTCCTAAAGCCTGCGGAACGAAGCCCTTCTTCTATAGCACAAATTGAGGGCAATCGCCTGCGGTCAATCTCATACGCCTCTGGGAAAAACCGATAAACCGGCATCGCATTCATTTGTTCATGAGCAGTCGTGCGAATTAGACACACTCCGCCGGGCTTCAGCAACCGCCGACACTCATAAAACACTCGTCCCATATCGTTAACGTGATGAAGTAAAAAGGACATAAACACGCATTGAAAGATACTGCTGCGAAAGGGCAAGATCTCAGCATTACATCTAACCCATAGAACCCCACTAGCGCCGGTTTTTTTGATCGCATGCTCTAGCATTTCAGCGGAAAGATCGGCGCCGACTACGCACGCACCCGTAATCTCCCTAAGCGGAATTGCAAACCGCCCTGTGCCGCATCCCAAATCCAAACACAATGAATCCCTTTTGAGGCGGCCCAGTCTTCGAATAAGGCGTACCCATTGCATAATCGCCTCGTCAGGAAGCCGCCTGCCAATATCAAAAGAGCTGGCAATTTCCGAGTAATTAGCATGTTCTTTTACACTCATTGTTCAAACCTGAATTGCGAGGCTCCAAATGCCACTATGTCTCCCGGCGCCAACTCCACACGGGTAATCTTTCTGCCATTTACTATGGTTCCGTTTGAGCTCCCCTCATCGTATACGACAAACGTGCCGCCTTCGTTCACTATTCGTGCATGCCTCCGCGAAACTGTCGTGTCCAGCGGCAACTGGATACTGCGCCCCGGCTCGCGCCCAATTGTCGTGGGTGCGTCTGACGACAATGCATACGACTGCCCAGCATATGGGCCACTTATACCTACTAGTCTAGGTCCTATGCCCGATTGCTCTGGAACTTGCCTAGAAGGATATGTTGCTCCAACCGAACAATCGCATAATCCCGTATTGGGATCTTTTCTTCCGCCGCAGAACGGACATATACCCGGCACTTGAGGTATTGATTCAGAAAGCGGCTTTTCCGAAACATCAACCTGCCGCGGAATCTTTGAAGCAGTCGCCTTCTCACGAAATTCCAATCGCATCGAACCAATTTCAATGATATCGCCATCTTTGAGCATACCTTGGGCAACCTTTTGACCATTTAGCAGCGTCCCAATTTGGCTTCCTGCATCACGCAAGACATGTCTTCCTTGCTGCATCTCGATTACAGCATGCAAAGGAGCGATATTTCGATCACCAAACAAAGGAATATCAGCAAGCTCATCTCGTCCGATTGTTGTTCTAGGTTTTGAGATTATATACTCCTTTGCTTCATTTCGACCTTGAATAACCCGAATCCATGCTTGCTTGAGAAGAGTTTCAACTAATCCTATAAAAAAGCCAATGGTTGCACCTGTAACTGTCATGCTGATTGCCCTACTCAAAACACCCGGGTTTCTCGTCCCTGGCGGCAAAATCCAAGGAACAATTTCAAAAAGAGTCCCTCCAACAAAGCCGCCAAGCAGACCACCGATTGAACCATGGCGCGCCGCACGTTTTGATTTAGAAGGCAATCCCTGAACAATACCTATGAAGAAACCAATCAGAGCCCAGCCAATTGCCCGTACAATAATCCCCCAAACAAAATAGAGCGGTCGCAAAGCAGAAATTGGCGGGACTGAAAGTGGATCTACATATAGACTCCCGAAAAAAAGCTGTCCGAAGACCAGACCTAATATCCCGCCGCAGAACCCGACGACTGCTCCCCATGCCAGGTTACTTTCCATCTGAGCCCTGCTTCCAGCCCACAATCCATTGACATAGCCTATCGCTAGCCCAACCATTGTTCCAAAAATCGCACCGACGAACCATTGCTCGGAAATTTGCTTCATGAACGTCCCAACAGTTGGGCCGGGCTGGAGCCTATACCAAGGGTTAAAGTCAACAATAACCCACGCCAAGAGCGCACCAAAAGTAGATGCAAGAAAACTTAATACAACTTTCGAGTTAAGCGACATAGATTATGCCTCAAATCTAAGCCTGTTACTCCCAATTTGAATTTCATCGCCCGGGCATAGAACCTGATCGGTTACTTTCACCCCATTCACGAAAGTTCCGTTCGATGAACCTAAATCAATAATCTTAAATGTGCCGTTCTCGACCTCAATTTTCGCATGCCTTCTTGACGTCGTAGGATCTTGGGCAAAAGCGATGTCATTGCTTTCGTCTCGACCGATTGTAGTACCGCCGGCAGAAATTTGATAAATGCTTCCCATATACGAGCCTTGTGTAACAACCAATCTAGGTCCTGAAGCAGGACTTTGCGTTGGTGTACCTGTCGGTATGCCAACTGTACAAGCACATGCTCCGGTAGCGGGGTCTTTCTTCCCACCGCAGAACGGACATATCGTAGGATCAACAGGCGGCGATGGCAATTGAGCTTGACCAGTGTCCGGAGGAGCCTGCTCGGGTTGAACTTCCACGCCCATCTTGCGCAGGATTTCCTGAAAGCGAGCGCCTCGATTGCGCATAAGCACGTATGCACCATAGACTATACCTATAAAAAGCAGCAAACCGATGAATCCGGTAAGCCAGTCCAAACGATTCCCGACGCGACGCGGAGTCTCGGCTGCTTCACCTGCTTCCTCAGGAGGCTTCGTTGGTGCACTAGCCTCGAGGGTTTCAATGTCACCCGCTATTGGAACATCTATGCGAACGACGGCTTCATCACGATCTAATGGGATATCAATATCCTGGCTAGACATACGGTCTTCGCCATATTTGATTGTAACCCTAGCAGTACCTGGGGCAACATCCAGAAACCTTGCTGCTCCATTAGCCATCGGATCAATGGTCTGGGTTTGTACCTTCTTTTTGCTGTCCTCCAGCTTTACGATGCAAGCAGCAGCCGGTCTGCCTGTTCCAGCTCCCAAAACAGTAATTTCCACCCGACGTACTGTATCGAAGTCAGCTGGCTTGAGATCAAACTTCAAAGGCTCACCTTTTTTAGTCTCGATCTCAATTACCGCCTCATTGCCAGACTTGCCGTCCAGCACGTAAAGCTTGCATTTCGGAACTGCATCTTTTACAAGCGGCAGCTCGACAGTAGTTTTCTTATCTTTAAAACCCCTCGGCGTCGTCTGGATTGTATTGCCTTTTGCATCAGTATAAGAAAACCAATAATAGTAATTGCCTTCCGAGGGGACTGTTATTGGCGCCGTTACAGCAAAAGCGGCAGAAACGGAGAAAACTAATATCAAAAATATGATAGCACGCACGTATATACCCCCTTTAATTGTTCTTTAAGGCGTAAAGCTCCCTCAGCGAAGCAGGCAGTGCGCGAATTACATCGCCTGCGATCATTCCAGGTGACCCAACCTCACATGCGGCAATCTCGCCTGCTCTACCGTGGATGTATACACCACACACCGCTGCTTCCCACATATTCATTCCTTGTGCCAGCAAACCCCCTATCGCTCCAGCAAGCACATCGCCAGTCCCACCCGTCGCTAGTCCTGACGTACCAGTGGGATTAACAAACACTCTACCATCGGGATGCGTAATAAGCGTTCGAGCACCTTTTAGAACGACTATGCTATTAAAGCGTGATGCCGCTTCTCGTGCCGCCCCCACCCTGTCTGACTGAATCGTCGCAGTATCAGTTCCAAGCAATCGCGCCATCTCTCCGGGGTGCGGCGTAAGAATTAATTCGGAATGGGCACCCTCTAGGATGCTTGTATCCCTTGAAAGCGCGTTTAGGCCATCTGCGTCAATCACCAAAGGTTTTTGGACCGCCCGCACGAAAGCATGTACAAATTCGCATGTTTCCGAATGAGTGCCTAATCCACAACCAAGCACTACTGCGGTTGCCTTGTCTGCAAGCTTGAGTGCGCTGTCCAATGCTCGGATGCTAACTGACCTCTCATGAGTTTCAGGAAGACCGCTTGTCATAACCTCGGTAAGCTTAACAGCCATAACATCTTGCAAGCTCAATGGAACGGCAACGGTTGCAAGGCCTGCACCCACGCGTAGAGCCGATTCCCCCGCCATTGCAGCCGCTCCAGTCAGCCCTGCTGAGCCGGCGATTACAACGACTGTTCCAAAAGTCCCCTTGTGTGCATCAGGTGGCCTTGTCGGAAGTCTTTCGGCAACATAACTAGCTTCCGTAAGTTCAATATTTATTTCTTTGAAAAGTTGCTTTGGAATGCCAATGTCGCCAACAACCAGACGACCGACATATTCCGCCCCGGGGTAAATTACGATTCCAAGCTTAGGCAGGGCAAAGGTTACCGTAACATCAGCCCTCACGGAAATTCCCAGTACTTGTCCAGTGTCGGCGTCTATACCCGATGGGATATCCACAGATATGACAGGTCGCCCGCAATCATTAATGGCTTTGATTATCTCTTTTGGAAGACCAGTAATGTCGCCTTTAATGCCGGTGCCGAATATAGCATCAACAATAACATTAGCTTGGGCAAAAAGAGATTTGATTTCCCCAGCTTCGAAAATTTTTCTGATGTCGGCGCCTGTGTTGCGAAGGATTTCAAGGTTTACCTTTGCGTCACCCTTAATCTTTTCTGGATCTGCGAGGAGAAGAACTGTAACTTCCGCGCCAGCATCACGAAGATGGCGCGCAGCCACGAACCCATCACCGCCATTATTTCCGCTACCAGCAACAACAATTATCCGTTTGTTGCAAACGCAGCCGAGGAGGTCTTTTGTGGCTTTAAATACATGGCGCCCAGCATTTTCCATTAGCACAATGCTGGGAACACCGAATTCCTCGACTGCGCGCCGGTCAAAATCGCGCATTTGTTCGGCTGTTGCGACCTTCAAAGCCAACCACCCTTAGTGCAATTATACACTAAAGCCTTGTGCCTCTCAATCTGACACAGCGATCGCATAAGCTACTGCATGAGTTTTACAATGGGATATGCTTATAAATATTGTACCCACACCCAATGCTTCCGCTGCCCTGTTCCGCAAGTTTACAACTGGTTTCCCGGTGGTATCAGAGAGAACTTCGACATCTTGCCAGCTTAGCCGCTTGCCAAGGGCTTTTGCGACTGCCTCCTTGGCGGCAAACCTTCCGGCAAACCGTTCCACACGATCGACACGAGAGGAACAGTAAGCCCTCTCAGCTGATGTAAATACCCTCTCTGCGAATTTTGGATGCCGAGCAAGGCAATCTCTAATTCTGTTTACTTCAATTATATCGGTGCCAATACCAATAATCATTAGTAAATCCCTGCCAATAATGGAATACCACCTACGCACGCCAATTCCTTCTACAAAGCTTCTGCCAGGCTGATACTCAGGAAACCATCCACCTCCTGCGCTAATTTGCTGAGAATTTTTGTTGCGAAATGGGTATAAATCAATTGATTTTTAATGAGGAGGAATGAACGGTGGCAGAAACATGGAACGTCTCAAAACTGGATGTTGATATCCGATATGTGGATGACATTCCGATAATTGAAGCCAAAGGCGAATGCGACCTGATAACGAGCCGAAAGCTTAAGGAAGCCGCCGATAATCTCCTCGATACCGGCAGAAACAAAATCATATTTGATTTAAGAAATATGGCTTATATAGACAGCGCAGGATTTCGAATCCTTCTCGATGCAAAAAACAGAGCAACCGAAAAAGGTGGCGACATCATTTTAGTTAGCTTAACGGAACCGGTTGACCGCGCATTTAAACTTCTCCGCTTAGACGAACTTATCACCCGAGTTGAAACAATTGACGAAGCCGTTGCACGCCTAAAATCAATTGCTTAATTAGTTTAAGTAGCAATTAAATAATAATTTTCTTAATTTTGCTATCACCCCTTGACATAGTTTTGCAATCTTGCATATTATATAAAGCACTATTCTAGTGTTTTAACTTATAGGGAGGAGTGATTAGTTGAACAGCAGTACCGGGATTAAGGACTATCTGGGCATTCGTAAGGGTTTGGATGGTTACTCATTAGGTGAACTTGAAGCTCAAGTCCTCGATATTATATGGGATTTGGAGCCACCTGTAACCGCAGCAAATGTTTTTAAGGTAATGTATCCAAGACGAGAGCTTTCTTATTCGACTATTATGCTTACAATGTCGAAGTTGGCACGAAAAGGTTTTCTGGCCCAAATGCGATCGGGCAATAAAAAAACCGATGCCTTCGTTTACACGCCAACGATTTCTCGATTAGAAATGGCTACGAAGCTTTTGGAAGAAGTTTCAAAACGAATTTTTCGAAAGCCCTTAGTCCAAGCTCTCCGCGACTTTGCGAAGTAACCCGAAATAATATTACACTGCTTTATGCGGGATGGGGTTTTAACGCCCCATCCCTTTTCTTTAACCACTCACTGCTTCGGCAACTTTGTCTGCAAATTCATAGTCAGGCAGCGCGCCTTCGAATTGGACTTTGTCGTTAATCACCACTGTCGGCACTGCGCTGATGTCGTATTTGCTAACTAAATGCGGAAACTCGGTAGCCTCAATTGCATCTGCCATAATATGCTCAGGATTCTCAATTGCCATTTGGTGGGCAATTCGAACAGCAGACGGACAGTAGGGGCAAGTTGGCGTGACGAATACTTGGATATGAACATCCTGATCTATTCCTCGGACCTTTTCCTTCGCCTCATCCGATAGGTCGGTTACGTTCCTTGAAACATCCACAATATCCTCAATAAGTGAGCTAAACTCAAAGCCACCGGGAATACCAAAGTATCGAACGCCTTTACTAGTGTCGCTCATTAACACAAGCGCTGGCAGTTTGTCGATACCTAGGTCAATCACCATTTCGTCAGATGGCTTGTATTCCCTATGCTCCACTTTGATAAGGTCCGAAAGATCAGCCACCTCGTCAATAAGCTGAGCAGTTTCCTTGCAGAACTCGCATTCTATGCCTGGCAGTTCCAGATCCTCAGCTTTTTCAGTAAATGCTACAACTCTAACTTCATTTTCCAATTCCTCTGCAAACTTTGCTTTGAGGAATTCCCTATCTTGCTCGGGAATCAACTGCTTCATTTCCAGACATCTCCTTTTCTCTTAATTTATAGACATACCGGGCGGCGCTCAATGCAGCCACCTGCCCTTCGCCAACTGCCTTTGCGATCTGGAATGGCCCGCCTGTGCAGTCGCCTGCGGCGAAGACACCGGGGATGCTTGTCGCCATCTGTCTGTCTACCTTTACGAAACCGTCGGCAATCTCAAGCTCGGGGAAAAGCATGGTCACCGGAACGGCTTCGCGTATGATAAATATACCATCAGCGTGTACCTCCCCAATCTCCGTTTTGATGGCGCGAGCACGTGCATCTCCGATAATTGCAACTGGATTCGTGTGAATTACCTCGATGGATTTATCGAGCGTCTGCACGTCTTCGTATGTTGCAATGTACGTCACGCGCCGCGCAAACCCTGCCAATGAATTTGCTTCCTCTTCACCCTCGGGAATATATCCCACCACAACCACGTCTTTGCCCCGAAACAATGCCCCATCACAAGTAATGCAGTAGGAAACACCCTTTCCAAGGTATTGCTCTTCACCCGGCAATATTTGCTTTTGGGCAACACCTACCGAAATGATGACCGCTAGGCTCTGATAGATTTCGCTTTCAGTGGTGACCATAAAAATGTCGTCTGCTCGCATAATATTGAGTGCCCGCTGCTTCTTGTATGGGAAGCCTGTGTTTGAGAAATGACGCTTGAAGTGACATGCTAACTCAGCGCCAGTAATTTTGGGCAACCCCAGGTAATTTGTCACTTCGGGGTAGATTTTTGGTTTACTTGCAGGTTCGCGGAAATCGAGCACTATTCCTTTTAGGTTTCTTGCCTTCGCATTCACCGCTGCAGATAAACCAGCCGGACCCGCGCCTATTATCACTACATCCCAAATTTTGCCCCGAAGAACTTTCTTTGCCATTTCTCGCACCACATCCTAGCAATTAGAATTATGTTTCGTTTATACCCAGATATTCCTTCTTAAAACCATAACCTTGCTTATTATTCTTTCAAGCATTCTGGCTTTTAATGAATTACCTCTCTTAGACTACCTTCTATCATGATGCGTGAAGTGGTAAGCTGCCGGCATCGGGGCAAATTTATCAATTGATATCTCAAAAAGCTAAACTTTATTTGGCGTTTGACTTTGACGATGTCTTGCCCATGGATGGTATAATATGCTAGTGCAAGCAAACAGGAGCGAAAACTTGAACTTATATGATGTAATAATAATCGGCGGCGGACCTGCTGGGCTCTCAGCAGGAATCTATGCAATGCGGTCAAGATTAAAAACCGCTCTGCTAGAGAAATACGCACCCGGCGGGCAGATGCTTATAATTGACCATATAGAGAACTATCCTGGCTTCCCCGGAGGGGCATCCGGTATTGAAATCACAACACGTATGGAAAAACAAGCCCGCTTGCTTGGGCTTGAAATCATTCCAAGCGAGGTCTTATCGTTAGACCTTTCAAGCCGCGAGAAAGTAGTCCACACATCAACAGGCGAATATCACACCAAAACCATAATTATCGCCTCTGGTGCAACCCCTCGCCGTTTGGGACTTCCAAATGAAGACCGACTTACCGGCAAAGGAGTTTCATACTGCGCTACCTGCGATGGTATTTTCTTCAAAGATAAAGAGATTGCAGTAATTGGCGGAGGCGATTCTGCAATTCAAGATGCGCTGTTCCTCAGCAGGTTTGCAAGCAAGATCGTTATCATCCATCGAAGAAATGCCCTGCGAGCGTGCAAGATCCTCCAAGAACGCGTGTTCAAGAATCCAAAAATCACGGTTAAATGGAACGCCATCGCTGTTGAAATTCTTGGCAAAGAAAAAGTCGAAGGATTGGTAATCGAAGATGTTGAGACAGGCGAACGAGAAACCTTAGCCGTCGAAGGTATCTTTGTCCTTGTTGGCACGGACCCGAACACAGAGTTCGTGCGGGGCGCTGTAGTAACCGATGACCAAGGATATATATTGACTGGCGAGGAAATGCAAACAAATGTACCGGGAGTTTTTGCAGCTGGCGACTGCCGAAGAAAATCTCTACGCCAATTGATTACAGCCGCCGCTGATGGAGCAATTGCGGCGGTATCTGCAGAGAAATACATTGAGTCACTCGAACAATAATCACTGTTCTCAAACGTTCACCTATTCTCCCATTACCTCCCAATTCTGAGCAAATGAGATATACGCCGCACTAGCGAGGACAATAAAGCCGCCTAGCAATATAAAACAGTTAAAGGGATCACCGAGCCAAAGAATGCCTATCACAGAAGAATAGATGACAGTGGTCATTTGAATTATCCCTGCCTCGCCAGCATGTGCCCAACGAAGCGCATAAGTCATAGACAGTTGACCTGCGGTGCTCGTGATCCCCATTACCAATAAAATAAGCCATCCATTGAAGTTAGGAGGTAGAATAGCTCCCTCAAACAGCATTCCAATTAGCCCTGCCAGCGCGCCAAATACACAAAGCGAGAAAAATATAGAGATGGCTGGCTCGGTTTTTCTGAGCTCCCTTATTATTACTATTGCCAATCCAGAAATCACCCCAGCCGCAAGACCATAAACGTCTCCAGTTCTGATATGGCTGAAATCCGGTTGGACAACAAGATACAAGCCCGCCAGAGCAGCAATAACGGCAAGAACTGTCCCTAAGCGAAGCCTTTCTCTAATTAAAAGCGCTCCAAATAACGGTGCGAATATGAAGTAGGAGTTCCCCAAAAGAACACTGTTTGTTAACGTCGTATGCGCCGATCCTTTTACCGATGCCAGACTTAGAAAATAAAAGAGGATAGCCGCTCCGCCAGTAATTCCTCTGGCAGCAAGGAGCCACTTCC
>FWPV01007085.1_pt1 | contig 20725 bp, 16 predicted proteins | sample 2228371 | NCBI WGS metagenome assembly FWPV01 (sample SAMEA103939776, study PRJEB20133) | metagenome | reverse complement strand
TGCTGACCAGCTTGTTAGTATATAAACATAACCACAAGCTAGACAGCTTGTGTTACTTATGTGTGCTTAATGCTATTTGGAAGTAAAACAGGCTAAAAGCCTGTTTTACAAGGGTCTTAAAAAATAAACTAGAGGAGAAAAAAGTATGAAAGAAATCAAAGTTTTTTTAAGTGAAAAAGATCTCCCGGACAAATGGTATAACATTCAAGCGGATCTACCAACCCCTTTAGCACCACCTTTACATCCAGTGACCCACCAACCACTTGGACCAGGTGACCTTGCGCCAATTTTCCCTATGGGTCTGATAATGCAGGAAGTTAGCCAGGAAAGATGGATAGAGATTCCGGATGAAGTGCTGGATATTTATAAAATCTGGAGACCTACCCCAATGCATAGAGCTGTTAAGCTTGAAAAGGCATTAGATACACCGGCAAAGATATACTATAAAAATGAATCTTATAGTCCTCCAGGTAGCCATAAGCCTAATACTGCTGTAGCTCAGGCATACTTCAATAAAAAAGAAGGTGTAAAAAGGCTTGCAACAGAAACAGGAGCCGGTCAATGGGGAAGTGCACTTGCTTTTGCATGTAGACTTATGGGGCTGGAATGCACAGTTTACATGGTTAAAGTAAGCTATGAACAAAAACCATATAGAAGAATAATGATGGAAACATGGGGAGCAAATGTTATTCCAAGTCCCAGTGATAAAACTGATTCGGGCAGGAAAGTTCTGGCAGAAGATCCTAACTCAACTGGAAGCCTTGGTATTGCTATCAGTGAAGCAGTTGAAGATGCTGTTAAGCGCGATGATACTAAATACTCTCTTGGAAGTGTCTTAAATCATGTTATGCTTCATCAAACAATAGTCGGTCTGGAAGCAAAGAAACAAATGGAGATATTCGGCGATTATCCGGATGTTTTAATAGGTTGTGTTGGAGGTGGAAGCAATTTCGCTGGCTTTACTTTCCCATTTGTGATGGACAAACTCACCGGTCAAAAGAAAGATCTAAAAGTTATTGCGGTTGAACCTACTGCATGCCCGACTCTAACAAGGGGTCTATTTGCTTACGATAATGGCGATACTGTAGGCTTGGTTCCACTTATAAAGATGTATACGCTGGGTCACACCTTTGTTCCTCCACCAATACACTCTGGAGGTTTACGCTATCATGGAGATTCACCTTTAGTTAGTTTACTTGTAAGAGAAGGCATAATAGATGCTGTAGCATATCATCAGATTTCTACATTTGAGGCAGCTGTATTATTTGCAAGGACAGAAGGATTCTTGCCTGCTCCAGAGACTTCTCATGCTATAAGGGCTGCTATCGATGAAGCTCTTAAATGTAAAGAAACAGGCGAAAAGAAAGTTATTGCATTCAACTTCAGCGGTCATGGGCATTTCGATCTGGGTGCTTATGATTCATATTTGAATGGTAAACTGACAGATTACGTTTTACCTGATGAAGAAATTCAAAAAGCATTAGCATCTGTTCCTAAAGTAGATTAAGGTATATTTCAGTAAGGTGGGCATTGCCCCATCTTACAACAAAGATAGTTCAAGGAGCTTATTTGATGTTACCTGATAAAAGAGGGCATTTTGGTATATATGGGGGTCGTTTTGTTTCAGAAACTCTCATGACCGCATTAATGGAACTTGAAGAAGCTTATTTAAATGCAAAAAATGATGAGAGTTTCCAAACAGAATTAAATTATTATTTGCATGAATATGCAGGTAGACCAAATCCATTATACTATGCAGAAAAATTGACAAAATATTTGGGCGGAGCCAAAATATACATAAAACGTGAGGACCTAAACCACACAGGCTCACATAAAATCAATAATACACTTGGTCAGGCATTGTTAGCCAAAAGAATGGGAAAAAAACGTATTATAGCAGAAACAGGTGCTGGTCAACATGGTGTAGCCACAGCTACAGTTGCGGCATTATTTGGATTTGAATGCGAAATATACATGGGCGAAGAGGATACTAAGAGACAAGCTCTAAATGTTTTCCGTATGGAATTGATGGGAGCAAGAGTCATACCTGTTTCTTCTGGCACAAAGACTCTAAAAGATGCCATAAATGAATCTTTTAGAGATTGGGTCACCAATGTCGAAAATACATATCTTCTCATAGGTTCGGTTGTAGGGGCTCATCCATACCCTATGATAGTTAGAGATTTTCAATCAGTTATTGGGAAAGAAACAAAGCAACAAATAATTGAAAAAGAAAACAAATTACCCGATTACCTGATAGCATGTGTGGGTGGTGGAAGTAATGCTATGGGTATGTTTCATCCATTTTATGATGATAGTGAAGTAAAATTCATTGGTGTTGAAGCTGGCGGATTGGGCATTGAAACATCAAAACATGGTGCATCTTTGTGTGCTGGCAGTGTTGGCATACTTCATGGAAGTAAGAGTTATATACTTCAGGATGAAAATGGTCAGATAATGCCAACCCATTCAGTTTCAGCAGGATTGGACTACCCTGGGGTTGGTCCTGAACATTCATTTTTTAAAGATACCGATAGAGCTGAATATGTATATGTTACTGATAAAGAAGCTCTGGATGCTTTTAAACTACTTTCATTACATGAAGGTATAATTCCTGCTCTGGAATCGGCACATGCTGTAGCTTATGCTGCAAAATTAGCGCCAAAATTAAGCACTTCATCGATAATTGTAATATGCTTATCAGGTCGTGGAGATAAAGATGTGCAATCTGTATCTGAAATGAATTTATGATTAGAAAGGTAAGATTGAATTGTGAATAGAATAGTAAAGAAATTTTCAGATCTAAAAGCAAATAATGAAAAAGCTTTTATTCCATTTATAACTGCTGGTGATCCTTCATTAGATACGACAATTTCTCTAATATCAATATTAGAATCTGCCGGGGCAGATATTATTGAGCTAGGAGTCCCATTTTCCGATCCAATAGCGGATGGTCCAAGTATACAACGTTCATCAATAAGATCACTCGAAAATGGCACATCGCTTTCTAAAGTCATAGATCTGGTATCAAAAGTCAGGTCAACAACACAGATGCCAATAGTGCTTATGGGATATTATAATCCCATTTTCAAATATGGTGTAGAAAATTTTGTTAAAAATGCTGTTGAGTCAGGTATTGATGGTGTTGTTATAGCAGATTTACCGCCCGAAGAAGCTGATGATATGATCTCCGCGGCGCGTAATTATGACCTTTCAACTATATTCCTGATCGCTCCTACAAGCACTCCAGAAAGGATAAAGCTTATCTCCTCTGCATGCACAGGCTATATATACTGCGTATCATCAATGGGAGTAACCGGTGTCAGAGAAAAAATCTCGGACACGCTTTCCGAAATGGTTAGAAAAATCAGAGAACATACAGAAAAACCTATTGCGGTTGGGTTTGGAGTTTCGGGTCCTGAACAGGCAAAAGAGGTAGCTCAATTAGCAGATGGTGTTATAGTCGGTAGTGCAATAGTAAATATCATTGAAAAATACAAAGATAATTATGAACAATTAATTCTTGCTATAGAAAAATTTGCAAAAAATCTAGCTAGTGCAATAAAATGAATTTAGTTTGGGAAATTGTAATTTAACTCAGGTTTTGGAGTAATATTTTGAAAGGTTATCTTCTGGTTCTCCTAGCTGTATTAGTTTTCAGCACAATCGAAGTTGCATCTCAGTACTTACAGCGTGAACAGAACCTACCAGCTTTTGATTTAAGCCTTCTTAGATTTGGTATAGGAGGCTTATTTCTGGTTTTTTTGGCATACATAAAAACTGGTAGAGAAAAATACATTAAAATAATTCTATCTGATGGATGGAAAATTGCATTGCTTGGTCTTCTTGGGACGACTTTGCTTTCATTGTTCTATCATAGGAGCCTTATGCTTACAAGCAGTATGATAGGTGGTGCAATATTTTCCATTAATCCTGCTATCGTGGCACTTATTTTCATAATATCCAGGGTTGAAAAGCCAGCATGGTCAAAAATAGTTGGTATCATATTAGGAATTGCCTGTGTATATGTAACAAACAGAGGCTCTCAGGCTCATGAACCAGAATTCCCCGATTATTTATCTGGCAATTTATTTATGATTGGTGCTGTATTCTCATGGTCCTTTTATTTTTTTCTTATAAGGGATTTTATCAAAAAGTACAGTGCATTTGTTGTTAGTTCAATAGCAGTTTTTAGCGGAGCAATTGGATTACTGCTCTTTATACCTTTTGTTCCATTACTTGGCTGGGGTGAGAGCCTTATTTTCTTTGATAAACTGACGCTTTTTGGCTGGATTTTAGTATTCTATTTGGGCATAGTTACTGTAGGATTAGGTTATTACTGGCTTTATACAGGTCTGGCAAGGACTGGCGTATCTAATGGTATGATGCTTTTTTTCATCAAACCTGCGGTTGTTGCTTTGCTAGCTCATTTATTACAAGGTCAATTGCTTTCACCATTAATATGGGTTGGTATTATATTGGCTGCTGGATCAATTCTTGTGGTTAGCATAAAACGATAATTAAATATATATGTATTACACTATCAAATATAATCCAGATATATCGTTTCGAATCTATCAGGATTCTCGACCCAATAAATATAAAAGTGCAAAGATTCAAAAGGGTCTTATCGTTTTATATAAAGGAGAAGAAGTAAGTGGAGAAGGTGTTGGTTTCGGAACTCCAGTTGTTAAATATAAAAACAAAACATATTTTTCCATGGATGCAGTTCTTTCGGTTTCAGATAATCACAATTTTACAGATATTACTAAAATTTTTGAGATAAACGGTGCCTTTTATGTAAAGATATTTAATGGACATATCACTAATCCCATATTTTACTATGTAACAAACTCATTTTCAAAACTCCATAGAGAAAATAGAACCTTCAGAGTATTTGCAGATATCATTCTGGCATTATTAAGGAAAATGATCAGGAGACCTGCTGATCTATTAAGAGTTCCTTCAAAAGGGAGAATTGCTGTCAATTATAAAATATATAAAGACAGAATTCATATTGTTGTTGATAGCACAGCCCTTGATAAAAACAATTGTGAAGAAATATGTATAATGAATGAACAAGGAGCAGATTTTTTTAGAAAATACTATGACACTGACAGAAATATATTAATTGATGATGAAATCGGTTCATGGGAAAAAGTAAATACAAAATCAGCTTTTTTTTCGGATCTGGAAGATCGGACTGCCTTTTGTTTGTTTAATATAAGTGATGCGAATCTTTTTAGAGGTAGAGAGAAATTTAAAGGTCATTTGGCTTGGGCAGGTCTTGCATATTTGATATCACCTAAAACTGATATATTTGAATATGACATAAAAATAATATCTAATTTATCATGTCAGAAGTAGTATTAATATATCCTTATTTCATGCCAAAAAGAGACACTTCGAGTTTTCGATTCCCACCTTTAGGAATTGGATATATAGCTTCTTACCTAAAAGAACAAAAAGTTGATGTAAAAATAATTGATTGCACTTTTCAGAAAGAGGATAGTGTCATAAATTATACAATTATGTCATCTCCTCAGATAATCGGCATATATTGTATGGTTGGCATGGAAAATAATGCGTTAAAATTGGCTAAAGCATTAAGAAACCATTGTAAGCTATTAATTGCTGGAGGACCTCATCCTACTCTCTTTCCACAACTATTTTTGAATGAATTTGATATTGTTGTATTAGGCGAAGGTGAACAGACATTTTTTGATATATTAGAACGCTTCAAAAACAGTAAAAGCTATTTTGATATTCCGGGTATAGCATACAAAGATCGTAATAATCGAATAATAAAAACTGAACGCAGATATATTAAAGATCTTAATATTCTTCCTCCACCACTGCGTTCTCAATACCCAAATGATGAATATATAAAATATTGGAAGAAACGTTTTGTCTATTCTATGTCCTTGCTAATTACAACCAGAGGATGTCCTTTTGATTGTGATTATTGTAGCAGACCAGTTTCAGGTAAACACTATCGCGAAAGAGCAAAGGAAAGTGTTGTAGATGAATTTGAAGAAATTCTATCTTTGGGATACGATCGAATCTGGATAGCGGATGATGCATTCACTTTTCGTAAAAAATATGTGATGGAAATATGCCAAGAAATATTAACACGTAAAATAAAATGCAAATGGGAGTGCCTGTCCAGAGTTGATGAGATGGATATACAAATGGCTCAAATAATGAAAGAATCAGGATGTGAAAGAGTTTTTTTTGGTATTGAATCAGGAAATAATTCAATATTGAAGATAATGAAGAAAAATATAACTACTGAACAGGCATATAATGCGGTTCAATGTGCTAAAAAAGCAGGTCTTAAAATTGGTGCTTTTTTTATTCTAGGCTATCCCGGTGAAAATGATTATAATATCTTAAAGACTATCGAATTTTCAAACTCATTAGATCTAGACTATATTTCTTATTCTTTACCACAACCGTTTCCAGGAACAGGCTTATATGAAAAAGTAAAGGATAGGCTTTTACCGTTGAAACATAATGAAAATAACATAAAAACAAAATTAACATTTAGATCAAATTTTTCAGAACACAAACTAAGATTTGCTATATTTAAAGGTAAAGCACAGTTCAAAATAAAAAAAGTTTTACCACAAAACTTAAGGATTATTTATAAAATATTTAGCCGAATAACAGATATTTTGTTTAAGATAATGAAATAAATTTTTAGGAGAAAGAAAATTGCTGGACAAAGATGCCTATATAGCCAAATTAAAACAAAGCTACGATATAAAGAAGGATTTAATAAAACAAAGAATGCATGAATTCGAAGAAGTTTATAAGCTTGGTGATGAAGCTATATTTACAGAACTATGTTTTTGCATATTCACTGCAGGTTCCAGTGCTAGATCAGGCTTAGTATGCATAGAAGCAATAAAAGATATAATACTGACAGGAACAGCAAAAGAGATAGAAAAACGAATAGAGAGGAAACATCGCTATCCACAAGCAAGAGCTGAATATATCGTTCATACAAGGAGTTATCTTGAAAAAGAATGGGATTTTCAGATCAAAAAGCTCATTGAATCTTTTGATGATAAAATCGAATTGCGCGATTTTTTTGCATGTAATAAGGGTATAAAAGGGATAGGTTATAAAGAAGCAAGCCATTTTCTAAGAAATATAGGTTTTAAGGGCTATGCAATTTTAGATATACACATCCTGAGAAGCTTATTTGAGTTAGGTATTATAGAGAGTCCCAAACCACCTGCATCAAAAGGCAAATATCTGGAAATAGAAGAAAAATTAAGAACATTTGCTAATGAGATTGATATAGATTTTGATGATCTTGATTTGCTTTTATGGAGTAATAAGACTGGTGAAATCCTGAAATAAATATTATTGATATTAGCATTTATAGTGTGTAATTGCGGATGTAAATATTACATATCATAAAACAATAACCTTATCACTTCTTGTTCTATTTTCTAACTAATATTATAATGTATTTATATTCTTTAGCTAAATACAAACCAATAGAAAGGGGATCAGATGACTTCAAAGGAAAGAATGCTAACCGCTCTTGCCGGAGGAAAACCAGATGTAGTCCCTATTGCACCATATTTCTGGGGTGCTGAATATACCTGGAAAGTGACAGGATATGAAATATGGGAGCTACTTTACGGCGATATTGAGATGTCTTTCATAGCTAATGACATGCTATATCAAAGACATAAGTGTGATTGGATATTCGTTCATGGGTTTGGCAACGGATGGTTGAAAGGAAAGAAGGTTGAAAAACATGGGGAAAGGGTATTTATAACAGATAAAGATGGTACTAAATATGAATTCCTTATGGATGGGCATCAATTAGTTCGTGTTGATAAGAGGCATGAGCATGTAGCAAACACTGGTATCGTCAATAAAGATATAAAGACAAAGGCAGATATTGATAAATTATGGGGTAGCCCCAGGATTCCTAAAGAAAAACGAGAAAGATCCAGAATTGAAATAAAAAAAGAAGATTGGCAGAAAAGACTTATAGATAAATATGGTGATACTGTATTGATGGTAGCAGGTGGCATATCACCTTTCGTTCAAGCCTGTTATACTCTGGGATTTGAGACTTCTCTTATAATGATGAAAGAAAATCCAGATGTATTTGTTTACCTGATGGATAGATTTTATGAAGATAGCCTACCACATTATGAAAGACTATCAGCTTATGGATATTCTGCTATATTAATAGCGGAAAGCTGGGCTTCTGTTGATATCATATCTCCAAAGCAATATGAAGAGTTTGCATTTCCATATCAAAAATATGCAATTGATGCAGCACACAAAAATGGACTAATAGCTATACTATACTCTACAGGGTCGCTTATGCCAATATTGCCCAAGATGTGTGAACTCGGTGCTGACGCTTTGACATTTGAAGAAGGAAGAAAAGGTGAACCAATCGATATTGGAGAAGTAAGGAAGATCGTCGGTCCAAAGCAATGTATATTTGGAAATTTTGATGCAGAAAATATTCTGTTAAAAGGTTCAAAAGAGGACATTGAGCGTGAAGTTAAACGTCAGATTGAATCTGCGGGTCGTGATGGTGCTTTCATAATGGGAACAGGAAGCCCTGTATGCGATGCAACTGATCCAGAACAGATTGATACCTTCATTCAAATGACACGTCAATATGGAGTCTACTCCAGGTAAAAAGGTAGTAAGGGTATTATAGAAAAATGTAAAATAGCAGAATTATTAATGGGGAGCTGGACGAGTGACTTTCTGACAAAAAATGGCAAGGAGTATCATGCTATGTTCTATAAAGCGAAATTGGAAGAGACAGGGAATATGTGGGATACGTGGCTGTATTACCATGAAGGGACCTATTATCTCTATTATCTTGCAAATTCAGAATCCAATTGGAACAATATATCGATGGCGACTTCTTCTGATGGTGTTATCTGGAAAGAGCTAGGGCGTGTTCTTTCGAAGCGAGAAGGGGTAACATGGATGGGGACTGGTTCTACATGGAAGTCCCCGAATTTTGAAGTTGATGGCAAATTTCAGATGAATTTCTCGGAATGGAAGGGACCACGACAGACAATCTTCTTTGCTGAGTCGAAAGACCTTGTCCATTGGATCAGGCTTGGTGATGAATACGAATTCAAGCAGGATGAGCGATGGTATGAGCCTAATGGACGATGGGACTGTATATGGGTGGTTCCGCGACCCGGTGGTGGGTTATATGGTTATTGGACAGCCACACCAAAGCCAGAGACCCAGGGAAAGTTTGGCTTTGGCGAAACGCTTGATGGCATATCATGGAAAGCCCTCCCTCCCCCAAAAGTCTATGGAGTTGGAGATGGCGAAGTTGGTGCTATTGAAAAAATCGGCGATAAATATTACATGATGTTTGGCACTGAAGGCATAATGGTAACTCTTATAGCCGATAAGCTTGAAGGTCCTTTCTATCCTGCAAAGAAGAACTTCCGACTGCTATCCGGACATACTTACTTCTCACGTTTCTTCCCAATGCCAGATGGCATACTTGTCAATCATCATTCCATTGCTCGCGACCATCAGGTGTATCTTGGACTGCTGAAACAGGCTGTGGTTGATGCTGAAGGGACGTTAAGGCTTGGTTGGTGGAAGGGAAACGAAAGGATGCCCCATAAGCTTATTGAGGTGAAATTGCCAAGCAGGCAAACAGAGAGCCCAATCATGATGCTGGAGAATGTGTTTGATACAGAACGTGGCATTATAATTGAGGGTGGCTTACACATACCGGAAGATGATAATCTATCTCCTGGAGGCTTTTACATTGAATGTGCCGATAATCAAGGATCAGCTATTCTGGTAGGAGTTAATGGGGTTACAGAATTGGGGGCGATGCAGGCTGATGGCTCCGCATTTACACCAGAAAAACGAGTAGATCGGGAGATGTCCTTTGGTAAACCGGCAAAATTTCGATTATTGCTAGAGTATTCCTTGCTGGAGTTCTATCTCGATGATATACTGATTGAATGCTCTAGTCTACCAGCAAAAGCTACAGGACGGATCGGGTTGATTCAAGGGACCGGTCAAAATGCGATTACGGGTCTTCAAGCCTGGCAGAGATAGGTTTAAAATGAAATAATTTGGACATAGTCATAAAATGACATCCTGCAAGGCACTCCACCGAAACTGTATTAACCATGCATATAACTGCACTGACGTATGGATAATACCATTTCTATAAGTCCTTTATTCGCAATGTTTGAGCTGTGCTTTTCAATAAAATATGATAGAAAATCAGAAAAAATACTTCGGTATATCAGTAAGAGCTTTGATAATAGGCATAACGTGTGCCATTGCAGAATGTTTGATAGCTCCTTACAATGATTATGTTATCAGGAATGTGTTCCTTGCAGGAGGGCATTTTCCTGTCGGACCTTTCTTTACCCTTACCTTTCTTATTTTGATCGTTAACGTTATCCTGAGAAAAATAAATTCCAGTTATGCGCTGTCAACACAGGAACTAATCACTATATGGTGCATAATGATCGCTTCTGCTGGGATACCTTCTACAGGAATGATGCGATATGCACTTGGTCCTCTTGTCGGCTATAAATATTATGCGACACCAGAAAATGAATGGGAGAGCCTTTTCCATCAATATATCCCGCAATGGCGTGTTGTTCGTGATGAACATGCCATTAAATCATTTTATGAAGGCATATCGTTCAATGAACCTATTCCCTGGAGACCATGGATAATTCCGCTTGCAACATGGACAGGATATGTTTTGGTGCTATATTTCGTCATGATCTGTCTATCATTACTTCTAAGAAAGCAGTGGGTGGATATAGAAAAATGCACTTTTCCTCTTGTTCAGCTTCCTCTAGAAATGTCAGAACATCAATCAGGATTAGTAAGTTCGTTCTTCAAAAATAGGGTCATGTGGGTCGGATTTGCCTTTCCGGTATTTGTCCACACACTTAACGGGTTGCACGCATATTTTCCTTTTGTCCCGCGTATTATTGGCTTCGGAGATAGTGCTGGCACAAGTATTTGGCTTGATCCTTACTTGATAGGCAGACCCTGGGAAGCCATGAGACCTTTCGAAATTGTTATATTCTGGTCAATGGTTGGATTCAGCTACTTACTTACAATCGAAGTCTCTTTTAGCTTATGGTTTTTCTTCTTATTTTATAAGTTTCAGTGTGTTATTGGTTCATTACTGGGATTTTCGCTCCCATCTAGTGTAGGTGTCCAATGGACAGGGCGTTCATTTAGTGCATCTCAAGAAGCAGGAGCTTGCCTTACTTTTGCTGTGTTTGCTCTCTGGAAGTCAAGGCATCATATAAAAAATATGTTCAAGAAAACTTTCAAATCTAATATGGACTATCCAGATGAAGTGCCATATAGTCTGGTAATATTTGGTTTGATTGTTGGCTTGTTCTTACTTGCATTTATAAATAGTTTGATGGGGATGTCACTATGGTTTGCTGTCATGTTTGTTCTTATGCTCATGGGAATGTATATAGCACTTACATGGCAGGTTATCAATGGCGGTATACCATTTGTTAATCCTTCTTTTTCAGCCCAAAGTTTCTTTCTTACAACACTTGGTTCATCGCGGATCGACCCATCAACAATGACAGCACTTCTTATGCATCCGGTATCTATAACATTGGACTTGCGAGAGTTTATGATGCCAAACGTTATGAATGGATTAAAAGCAGCTGGAGAAGTCAAATTGAACAGGCGGCATCTGATGATAGCAATGGGTTTATCCATGGTGATAGGATTACTCGTGTCTTACTATTCTGTTCTAAAGGTGAGCTATGAACATAAAGCACCATATACAGGATGGAGTGGATTTCTTTACCAATTGGGTTCTATCCTTGTCAGTCCTCGCACCGGAACAGATTGGGTTAATACGGGCTTCATGATCTTTGGCAGTATTTTTATGATCTTTCTGATGTGGATAAGAAGCGTTTTTATATGGTGGCCAATTCATCCCATCGGATACACCATGCTCAGTGCATGGGGAGCTTTTAAGCTATGGTTTTCAATATTTTTGGGTTGCATTGCTAAGTATAGTATTCTGAAATATGGCGGATTAAAGCTTTACAGACGTGCACGTCCTGTATTTCTAGGATTTGTATTAGGTGAGATGACATGCGCTGTATTATGGGCAACAGTTGGAATTTTAACAGGTGTTGCATCTGGTTATAGAATATTACCGGATTAAGAAAGACAATCATTAACTATTATCAATTTTATTGCCATGAGGAACTGATACTATTTTGAGTATGCATAATGCTATTTTTGAGTAAACATACTGTAGGGCAGGTTTTGATTGTTTTCTGGCAATCTATTTCGTGCAAACTGGTTTTTATTTTATATAAAACCTGGACATAAAAGACTAAACCTGCCCTACTTCTAATTAACGCAAATACAAGATAATTTAATTTTATATGATTCTCATATACATAGAAAACATGCTATATAGCTTGTTAAATCGCATAAACAAATAAAATTACATTATGGTTAAATCAATCTTCAATATGGAGGTTTTACTTCAACATGAATCGTTTTGAAAACAGAATTGCTGTTATCACTGGTGGTGCCTCGGGATTTGGTAGAGCAACTGCATATAGGATTTCTTCTGAGGGTGGAGAGATTATAATTGTGGACAGGGATAAAATAATGGGAGAAAAGGTAGTAAATACTATAAACGAAAAAGGAGGAAAAGCATTTTTTGTTTCCGCTGATCTTTCAGATCATAATTCAATTAAATTAATGGCAAATGAAATTTCAAAGATAACCGATGTTGTGCATGTATTGGTCAATAATGCTGGAATAGGTCAGTATTCATCCTTAGAAGAGATTTTACCTGAACACTGGGAACCTATATTATCTATAAACCTGAAAGCGGTATTGGAAGTTACTATAGCGCTTCTTCCAATGCTGATAAAAGGGAAAGCTTCTATAGTGAATGTATCTTCTGATGGTGGATTAGTTGGAAGACCCGGTGCACCTATATATGATGCGACTAAAGCAGGAGTAATTTCCCTTTCAAAATCTATGGCAACTGGCTATGCAAAATACGGGATAAGGGCAAATGCAGTAGCTCCAGGTTGGGCAGTAACCGAATTCCATTTTGGAAGAGCTGAGGACCCGGAGAAGAGAAAAAGAGAACTTGAAGAAATGAAAACCGATTCCTGTATTATGAGACGTCTTGGTCGTCCGGAAGAAATAGCAGCAGCCATTGCTTTCCTTGCAAGTGATGATGCATCTTATATTACTGGAACCGTGCTTTGTGTAGATGGGGGACGCGCAGGGCTGGATACTCGATAGAAATAAATAGGCTTAAGTCTGTTCGTTTAGCGTTTAAAACAATCAAGTATGATATGGTCATTATAACAATTTAAAAATAATCATTCATTTATTATAAAATCCCTCTAAATCTCCCTTTGGAAAAGGGAGACTTTTCTGATTTCGCCTTTTTCAAATGGGATTAGGGGATTGCATAAAAAATTTTTTGAAACGATATTAGAATAAGCAGAATTCTTCAGTTACGGATACTCTGGAAAAATAACAAGTGGAATAGATTTTGGCAGATCAGAAAAATAGCAGTGTAATTTCCCTACAATTTTTACATGTACCCAATATCATGATTGACTATTTATTGCTTTTTTGATATTGTAAAAAAGACATCAAAATTCGAATTAAAATTCTATATTGAATTGGAAAGGGAATGATTAAATGAAAGTTTATGATGTAGCTATTATAGGTGGTGGTCTCTGCGGAGTTGCATGTGCTATCAAGTTGGCTTACGAAGGGAAAAAAGTTATTATTATTGAAAGAAGACCTGCTCTCGGATGGGAAAGCACTTATGCATGTCAGCTTGATTTTAGTGGAACATGCAACACTGTCGCTCAAAGCATAGTAGAAAAACTTAATAGTGTAGGCGGATTTAAGAACAATATAACCGATAGTCCTATACTTGAAATTGTCCTTGATAGATTTATAAAAGATATGGATATAAGTCTATTGCTTTATTCCTATCCTGTGAGGATGATCTATGAGGATTATATAGCTTACGGTGTAGTTATAGGAAATAAAAGCGGTGAACGTATCATTCATGCTGGAGCTATAGTTGATGCAACTGAGGAAGCGGTTCTCTGGAGACAAACATTAAATACAAATCATTATAATTTAACATCTGCAAAACAGTCAATCTTTTTCAATCATGCAGAAGGTAACTTTGATTTACCATTAAATTTAGGAGATGAGATTGTTTTATATCCTTCAATCTGGAAAGGCGAGATAAGGGCTGAATTTTCAGTTGAAAAATATGATCCACTTTCCGCCAGGCGAATGATCCCACAAATAATAAGAAAAATTCGTGATGAAGTTCCACAGCTAAAATCCGCTCTCGTTACACATACAGGTAACGAACCTTTTCCAGATAAACCAATAATAAGTAATGGAAATATAGAACACCCTAATATCAGAAACTTTTTTGGCGCTGGTATATGGTCGGCAGAGGTTGATAATACTCCTATAGGCAGGCTTAATTTAGGAGAAAAAGTCGGTGATATTATATCAAAAATTGATATTAAAGAAATTTCTGCTGAAGATATTATGACTGGTTCGTATTTTGACCAGACCGCAGGAACATTAAGCGATGTCATAGTTGTCGGAGGCGGAACAGGCGGAGCTATTGCTGCTATTGCCTCTGGTAGGGAAGGTGTAAGAACAGAACTAATAGAAGCTTCACCAATACTTGGAGGTATAGGCACAGGTGGTGCGATCCATTCTTATTATTACGGTGTTGATGGCGGAATACAAGATGAGATTTCAGAAAAGGTTAATGAATTAACGCCTCTATTTCTTGGAAAATGGAAAGTAACCGGTTTTCATCCGGAAGCAAAAAAGATCATCCTTCAACAAATGCTCGAAAATGCTGGTGTGGATATAAAGCTAAATACGGTTGTATCGGGAGTTCTTTTCAGAGATTCAAATAAAGAGTCTGAGATCAGTGCCGAAAAATCAATAGCTATAATGGATGATAAAAAACGTATTAGAGAACTTTCAGGAATAATAGCCGTTGGACCTATGGGGCTTTCGATACATAATGCAAAGGTTTTTATCGATAGCACAGGAGATGGCGATGTTGCTGTTATGGCAGGTGCACCATTCCAGATAGGTCGTGAGCGTGATAATCTTATGCATGCTTTTTCACAACCATGTGGCAATCTTGATGGAAACGGAAATTTATCCTTTATGAACTTTGATGCAGGTTATGTTGACCCTACTGATGTTGAGGATTTAACAAGGGGTAGAAGGCATGGTATAAACTTATTCTGGCAGGATAAATTTACTGAGGAAACAAGGTTACTTTATATAGCTCCAATAATTGGCATACGTCAGAGCAGACAAATAATTGGTGACTATCAATTGACCCTTGAAGATGAGATATCGGGAAGAAGGTTTGAAGATGTAATATCCTTTACTGTAGCTCACTATGATAACCATGGTTGGGATTATGAAAATGATAGCGATGATGCGGTTTTATGGGTTTGGATTTTAGGTAATTGGGGTAAAAAGATCGGCTGTGAAGTTCCATACAGGTGCTTGTTACCGCAAAATGTTGAAGGATTGCTTCTGGCGTGCAGAGCAATATCGCTGACTTATGACGCACACATGGAATTTCGAATGCAAAAAGATATACAACGCATAGGTGAAGTAGCAGGAATTGCTGCAGCTATTTCGGCAAAAAAGGGAATATATCCGCGCAAAATTAATGTAAAGGAGCTTCAAGCAATACTGAAAGGACGCGGCTTGCTTGATGAAAAATATCGTCCTCAGCCTGCTATATCTGCTGATAGACCTCTAGAATTGCCATCCGCTACAGAATTGAATGTTGAGAATGTTAACGAAATTGTTTGGGTCTCAACCTATAAAGGACCAGAAAGTGCTGTTGCTCTTAAAGGCTTATTAGGCTCAAACGATCCTGTAATAAGGTTTAAAGCATCTGCTGCGTTAGCATGGCATGGCAGTAATGAAGGACTGGCTGAGCTTATAAAATGTGTGGAGAATAGAGTTCAAGAAAAGGATAAGGCTAATAAAACTGTTCCGATGTGGCAATCTGCTATACCTTTTCTTGGAATGGCTGGTGATAGATCTGCTATACCAGCACTCTTAAGTGTTCTAGAAGATAAAGATTCACCATTAGATGCTATTGTTGGTGCAATAAGGGCTTTGGAAAGAATAGGTGATAATTCGGTTATTCCAGAGTTGTATAAGCTTCTGGAGCGTGAAAACCTTCCTTCAACAAGAGTATTACAGGTAAGCACAGGTAGAACTACTCCAGCAATTGAAAATGCAAGATGGCAAATAGACCTTGCAACAGCTGAGGCGTTATCAAAACTTGGTGCTTCTTCTAACGATGTTCGCAAGATAATTGATCCTTATGTTACGGATGATAGAGCCTATGTAAGAAGATATGCAGAAAAATTACTTAAAAATCTTTCATAAAGTTTTTGTTTAATGAAATATTTTTGCATTAACAAATGTATATAAAATAGTAGGATTATTGATGTATTTGTAGGATAGCGAATGCTCTGTCTCATATGGTATTAATATAATATTACACAAATTAAAAACAATGAAATTCTCCATATATAAGCATACATAAGCTCAAAATACATAATTGATTTTAGTTTCATATTGTGATAATATTTTACATAGGTAATATTTAACTTCTTCTATAAACTTAAAAAAGTAGCCTGACATCCAGGCTGGCACAAGAGGTATAAAGCATTGTATTTCTTTATTCTGTTTATGTTATAAATGTATATCTAATTATTTATCTAGCATGGGAGGATCTATTGTGAAAACTAAATATAAAGTGTTGATTTCGTTATTTCTGATTTTAACTTTTGCTTTGCCGGCTTTTTCTGGACAATTTGCCTTTGTTGATCTTAAACCCAAAGCCAATTCTAAAATACTAAATACCAGTTGGTGGACAGGAAATCCGGGAGGCTCTGATCTTGAGGAATTACATGAAAAGGCAAAGAAAGGTGCAGAATTTGAAGGTCCCGGAGGAGAGAAAGTTCCATTCAAAGTTGAAGATGCCTGTCTAGTTGTCTTTGGCACTAATTCAGCAGGTAATCCAAAGAAGATTGAAGGAATAAAGGTTGATATGAGGGCAGAATCGATATATTTTCTTCACATGACAGGCTGGCAGCAAGAAGGAATACCAAGCTATAAGTTTGTTATGAACTATGATGATGGTTCTAAACAAGAACTTCTGATGCAATCACATGTCAACTCAGATGATTGGTGCCATATACCTGCACAGCTTACTGATAAGAACTCTAAGCAGATATGGATTGAATCCGGTGTGACTTGTGGACAGGTAAGCGTTATTGCAACGAAGTGGGACAATCCCAGCAAAGCTAGAACAATTAAAACAATTGATTTTGTTTCACTTGAGACAGGAGCTGTTCCAGGATTATTTGCTATAACACTGGGTGGTGCAACTGCACCTGTTGATTCTTTGGGCAAATTGCCAGTAAAATGGGCTAGCATAAAAGTAAACTTTTAAAGTGAAAGGGGTTTATCTATGAAATCGATCTTTTGTTTGCTGTTTTTTGCGTTAACTATTTCCCCTTTTTTATCTTATTCGGCTATTGATCCCAGTCTTGTTATATATTTGCCTATGAATGATGGCAAAGGCGATATTGTAAAAGATTTATCACCTAACGGTTTTGATGGAAAAATTGTTGGCAATGGTGGTAAATGGGTTAATGGTAAGATTGGCAATGGTATCGAAATGACCGCGGAAACGGAAGTCCAAATACCTGATAATAATATGCTAGATGGAATGAAAGCACTAACACTTGAAATCTGGCTAAAACAAGATACTCACCAAAGCACAGGCGTTATACAAAAAGGAAATAATTGGCCCGGGATGAGCTATCTGCTCCAGCCCTGGAGCGATCAACAGATATATTTTGGAATTGACAATACAACTTCCAGAGCTATAGCTCCTGCTGGTTCATATCCTTTAGGAGAATGGTATCATCTAGCTGCTACATTTGACGGAACGACATTAAAAGTGTTTATTAATGGTAAAGAAAAAGCTTCTGCTAAATCACCTGTTGCAGAGTGTCCGGATACCAATACTCCTCTTCAGGTCGGGAATAGGTTTGCTGGTATTATAGATGAATTTGCGATGTATAACCGGGCATTGACTGAAGATGAAATAAAAACTGATATGGCTGGTGTTTCATTATCAGTGGGAGTGAAAAATAAACTGTCTACTTTATGGGGATATTTAAAATTAGTAGAATAACATAAGTGGGGCGAGAATAATCAAATGGCAAATATTCTGGTTGTAGATGATGAAGAAATTGTTCGCGAGACTTTGGATGATATTATATCAGAATATGGTCATCATGTTGCCCAGGCATCTTCGGTTAAATCTGCTATAGCTTTAATACAAGAAAGCGAATATGACATAGCAATTGTCGATCTCAGGATAGATGCGGATTATGACGGATTAGAAATACTTAAAACAATAAAAGAAGTTTCTAGCGATACAGAAGTGATTATGTTGACAGGACATGCTACGGTTGATACAGCTGTTACAGCAATGAAACTTGGAGCTTATGATTATCTAAATAAGCCTGTTAATATCGAAGAACTTGAGGTGCTTATATCCAGAGCATTAGAAAAAAAGGAACTGGCAAATAGCGTAAAATCATTACAAACACAATTAAAAGAAAAATATGGCATGAATAATATAATTGGCAATACTCCGGCGATGCAAGCAGTTTTTTCTGTTATTGAAAGGGTATCTCAGGTAAAAAGTGCTGTTCTCATTACTGGCGAAAGTGGAACTGGTAAAGAATTAGTGGCTAGAGCTATACATGTAAATAGCCCACGTAGCAATAAACCATTTATTCCGGTAAACTCAGCAGCTATATCAAATGAACTTCAAGAAAGCGAATTTTTTGGGCATGCAAAAGGAGCATTTACAGGTGCAATTAACAAGAAAAAAGGCATTTTTGAAGAGGCTGATGGAGGAACTGTCTTCCTGGATGAAATTGCTGATGCTTCGCTATCAACTCAGGCAAAACTTCTAAGATTCCTGGAAAATGGTGAAATAAGGCGTGTCGGGGAAAATATCCCCTTACACGTGGATGTTAGGCTTATAGCAGCTACGAATAAAGACCTGGTAAAGGCTGTAGAAAAAGGAACATTCCGCGAGGACCTGTTCTATAGAATAAACGTTATAAATATACATCTTCCTCCTTTAAGGGAGCGTAAAGACGATATACCCATCCTCGTCAAATATTTCATTCAAAAATATACAGAAGATAAACCTAAGAGCAACTACGAAATATCTGACTCTGCGTTATCTTTGCTAATGAAATATGATTGGCCTGGAAATGTAAGGGAACTTCAGAACGTTATTCAACATGCAGTAGCTTTTACTCGTGGAAATGTTATATTACCTGATTCTTTGCCAACTCATATCCGATCCAGTAATAATTCTATCCTTAATAAGGCAATAGAAAGTGCGATGCCATTGGAGGAGCTTGAGAAAGTATATATTCAAAAGATTCTTGATGATAATTCATGGAACTGTGAAAAAGCTGCTGAAATTCTAAAAATTGGAAAGGCAACAATTTATAGAAAAATAAAAGAATATGGTCTTATTCGCCATGACTCTGGCAGTGATAGCTAATTATCATTCTGAAAAATTTCTCAAAATGATACTAAGTTTTGTATCATTTTGAGAATAAATATTAAATTAATCAATCTTTTCTCCCCTATTATTCCTTCTGTTTAAATCATTTCAAATCACTTAAAATCAAGTATAGTGCCATTTTATAATGGTCCAGCATTTAAAATACCTTTATATTGTTAATTTGGCATGTAAATTGCTTATTATTAAGAACGTGCTGATCTAAAGACACTTTTCATCTTGTACCCCCAAGTGAAAGCAAAAAAAATGGCTATGATGAAAATCATAGCCATAAATAAAGATTAACGGAGTAAGGAAAAATGAGCAAATACGAACGTTTGGCAAGACTTATAAAGATAACAACACTACTTAAATCTCATAAAAAACTTCACCGCAAAGAACTAGCAGAACAATGCGAGGTTTCAATAAGAACAATACAAAGAGATATAGATACACTTTGCTATGCAGGTATCCCTATATATAGGTCAGAAAATGGTTATGAAATAATGCCCGGTTTCTTTATGCCACCAGTTAATCTTAGCCTAGAAGAAGCTCTTAACCTTATAATTACTGTAAAGGCTTCTATTAGAACGATTGAGAAAAACAGCCAGAAGACTATTGAATCTGCAATTTCAAAAATAGTCGCTGCCTTACCAGCCGAAACACAAGAACGTCTTGATAAGATGATTAATGAAATAGGTTATTTTAATATGGAAGAACCAATTGACGAAATAAATGAAAGCTATTTTGAACTTGTCGAAGCATAAAATAATATTTAGTATTATTTTATGCCAACCTTATATTTAATCCTTCCTTCTAATTTCCCTTTCTTGATAATCTTTAAAAATACCGCAAAATTCCTTATTAATCTTATTCAAACATAATACCATTTTTCTTAATACCATTTTAAGTGAAAAATAATACAAAAAAACACAGAGACACGGAGGCACGGAGAAAAAATGAATCACGAATTACACAAATAAAACGAATTGCACGAAT